>Ga0308157_10001702_pt1 | contig 42002 bp, 31 predicted proteins | sample PhyBR1_FD_201035 | JGI IMG/M metagenome (GOLD analysis project Ga0308157, IMG submission 201035) | Phyllosphere microbial communities from UC Gill Tract Community Farm, Albany, California, United States - DLSLB.R1 | ecosystem: Host-associated > Plants > Phyllosphere > Unclassified | place: USA... | reverse complement strand
CGCGCTCGGTGCCGTTGATGATGAACGTGCCCTCGCGCGTCTGCAGCGGGAAGTCGCCCATGAAGACCGTCTGAGTCTTGATCTCACCGGTCTGGTGGTTCATGAACTCGGCCTCGACGTAGAGCGGCGCCGCGTACGTCTTGCCGCGGTCCTTGCACTCTTCGATCGAGTACTTCTCGGGCTCGAGGTAGGGGTTCGCGAACGACAGCTGCATCGTCTCGGCGAGGTCCTCGATGGGCGAGATCTCCTCGAAGATCTCCTCGAGGCCGCTGCGCTCGGAGACGTCGGTGCTGCCGCCGGCCTTGCGGTCTGCGACCTGCTTCGTCCAGTCGTCGTTGCCGACGAGCCAATCGAACGAGTCTTTCTGCAGCGCCAACAGGTCGGGGACCGTCAGTGCGTCTGTAACTTTTGCGAACGACAGACGCTGTGCGTCGCGTCCGTTGTTGGTGGTGGGGGTGGATGCGTTGCGCGAAGCAGCCAAGGGAATTGACCTCCGTGGACCCGCGAGGGGTCTCTCGATTCCTTGCCGACAGGGTGAGGTGCGCTCACGTTCAGCGATCCGCGCCGCAATATGCGGGGATCACACGAGTCCGTCCGGCCGACCACCATATGAAGGCACGGAAGATCCAATGAGCGCAACTATTTACACTATCCCAGGTGACACGCGATGTCCACCCGGGTAGTTGACTCACATAAATCTCTCGGGTATAAACGCGCATCACCTACGCTGGTCAGCATGGATCTCTGGCCCTGGCACCTCTCGAGTGCGAAATCGTGGCCCCCGTCGGGCACCACCCTCAAGACCGGAATCGCACAGCTCTTCGCCCGCGCTGCGAAGAGCGGCCTCGCGGTGCGCTGGAACCGTGCACCGGGGATCCGGGTCTCGAGCGCACCCTTCACCGGTCGCGCCAACGTCGAATCGGTGAGCGTCGATCTGACGGGCGCCGAGGTGAGCGTCGACGGCGCCCTCCTCGCGCGCGACGAGGGCGACTGGGTCCCGGATCCGACGGAAGAAGAGGTGCATACGAGCACCCCGGGCGAGATCAACGAGCTGCGGCTGCGTGCGGATCCGCTGACGATCGACGGGCGGGAGGCGCGGGCCGACATCGCGATCTCGAATCTGCCCGTCGACTGGGTGGTCGTGAATCGCGACGGCGATCTGCTCGGCACCGTCACGACGCGCGACGACGTCGCGAAGCGCCTGCGCGGATCCTTCCGCTTCTCGATGGGGCAGGACGACATCGCCGCGACGATCCTGTCGCTGTCGTCGGAGGTCATGAAGGGCAAGGCGCGCTGGGCGGCCTCGCTGAAGGCGCTGAAGGTGTCGGTCGTCGAGACGGCCGACCGCCGCTTCACCGCGGCCATCGGCGGCAAGGCGCGCGTGTTCGTGCTGCCGCTGTCGGCCCGGTGCGGCATCGAGGCCACGGTGTCGCACGACGGCGAGATCACCGTGCACCGCGCGGCCGCCGCCAGCAAGAGCCTGCTGTCGCGCCTGCTGCTGCTGCCGCTGCGCCCCGCTCTGCAGGACCTCGCGGGCAAGACCGTGCGCCTCGGCGGGGATGACATGCGGATATCGGACTTCGCCGTCGACGCCTCGAGCGGCCGACTCTCGCTGTCCGGGGAGCTGCACGCGCGCTGATGCCGGCGCCTCGATGGTCGGTGCCGCGCAGCGTCGGCGCATAACTACGGCAACTGCGGTCTGAAACCCGCACCCGAGGCAGAATCACGCGGATCTGCGCCGGGTCTGCCGTAGTCGTGCATCGGCGACAATGGGGGCATGGGCAGACAGAGGGCCAAGGACACCGCGTATCCGCAGGCGAAGCTCAGCGACGGCATCGCCGAGATCCGGCCCGCGCAGTTCGAGAGCGGCTTCGAAGTGATCGTCGACGGCACGCCGCAGTCGCACGTCGACCTGGCCGACCCCACCCACCTCGTGTTCGAGTACGTGGCGCGCATGGGCGCCGTGATCGACCAGCTTGCCGACGGGCCGATCACGGCCGTGCACCTCGGCGCCGGAGGCCTGACGCTTCCGCGGTTCATCGCCGCGACGCGCCCCGGATCCCGTCAGCAGGTCGTCGAGATCGAGCAGCCGCTCGTCGACCTCGTGCGCGAGCACCTGCCGCTGCCGGGCGGTGCGCCGATCCGCGTGCGGATCGGCGACGCACGCGCCGGGCTGAAGCGCATGCCGCCCGCGATCCGCGGCAACGTCGACCTGCTCGTGAGCGACGTCTATTCGGGCGCGCAGACGCCCGCCCACCTCACGACGACGGAGTTCTACCGCGAGGCCGCCGACCTGCTCTCCCCCACCGGGATCCTGCTCGTGAACGTCGCCGACGGCGCGGGGCTCGCGTTCGCCCGGCGCCAGGCCGCGACGGTGCAGGCCGTGCTGCCGCACCTGGCGATCCTGGCCGAGGTGCAGGTGCTGAAGGGACGGCGCTTCGGAAACCTCGTTTTCGCCGCGTCGGCCCGACCGATGCCGACCGAGTGGCTGCCGCGGCTGATGGCCGCGGGACCGCACCCCGCCAAGATCGCGGAGGGCGCCGAAGTCGACCGGTTCATCGGCGGCGCGCTGCCCGTCGTCGATGGGGCCGCAGCCGCCTCGCCCAAGCCGTCGCTGTCGCTATTCGACCGGTGATCCGCGCGCCGGACCGGTTACCCAGGCGGCTCCGGGCAGGATGGAAGCCTGCACTGTGCGGCGACGGAGAAAGGGGTTCGGCGTGGGCTTCATTCAGGGATACGATTCGGACACCCTGCAGGAGATCGTCGACCGCTTCAGCGTTCAGGAGCGCCTCGAGGAGGTGCGCCCGCAGCGCAGCTTCCCCGCACAGCTCGAACTGGTGTGGCTGCTGAAGGTTCTCGGCGACCTCGACGAGGCGCTGCGCGTCGCGGAGCACGCCGTACGGCTCGCGCGCATGTCGGGCACCCGCAAGGATCTGCTGCACGCCCGCATCCTGCACGCGTCGGTCAATCAGCGCCGTGGCGCGTACTCCCGCGCCGAGGGCGAGCTGACCTCGTGCATCGAGGAGGCCGAGGGGCAGGGCTGGCAGCGCATCAGTGCGCTCGCTCACTCCCACCGCGGCAAGACCCGCTACGACGCGGGCGACTACGCCGGCGCACGCAGCGACTTCAAGCGCGAGCTGTTCCTGCGACAGGAGCTCGGCGCCGACGACGAGCAGCTCGAGCAGGTCATGACCTATATCGAGGCGGCCGAGCGCCGGCGCTCGTCGGTCTGACCGTCGTGGTTCGGATGTCGGGGGTCGCACCTATGGTGACGTCATGGCCGATCTGAACCGCGTGACCGTGTGGGCCGAGGCGCTCATCCGTATGCACCTCGATCCGTCGTGGACGTTCGCGTTCGACAACGCGAAGCGCCGCGCCGGGCTCTGCAACTTCACCGACCGCCGCATCTCGGTCTCGAAGTACCTCGCGGCACGGTTCAGCGACGACGACATCCACCAGACGCTGCTGCATGAGGTCGCTCACGCGATCGCCGGCCCCGCGGCCGGACACGGCTCGTCGTGGAAGCGCATCGCGCGCGAGCTCGGGTACGTCGGCAGCGCGACGCACGCTCTCGAGACCGCGACCGAGCTCGCGCCCTGGGTCGGCACCTGCCCCAATGGGCACCTCGTCTACCGTCACCGCCGCCCGTCACGTCCGTCGTCGTGCGTGAAGTGCGCGCGCGGCTTCGACCGGCGCTACCAGTTCGCCTGGCACCGTCGCGAGATCACGCGAGCCGATCGCCTCGCGGCCGCCACCCCGCGCTGATCCGGCGGGGTTCTCGGCCGGCGGGCGTGCCCTGTGGGCTGCCTCCGGCGTGCTCGGGCGCGCGCGTCGCATGGGCGGCCTCCCGGGGTTCTCTGGGCCGGCGCCCGGCAGCATGACGACGGCAGATCCGGGCGCGCGCCGCATGAAACGGCATCGAGCCCGCGCCTCGGCGCACATCTGCCGTAGTTGTGCGCCGATTCCGCTGGTGCTCTGCCCGTGCCGCGTCGGTCCACTCGGACGGCGGCGTTCCACCATCTCGCGCTGTGCGGGTCTGCCCGCGCGGGGTCAGTCCTCTTCGTCGCCGACGACGACCTGCGTGGGCTCCGGGTCGGCGTCGAGCTGGGCGGCGGCCTTGACCTCGTCACGCCGACCCTCTTCGGCGAGCGCGAGCCCCGATGCGCTGGCCGAGAGCAGGTGTTTGAGGGCGCGGGTCAAGGGGCGGAAGCCCTCTGTGGCAACGGCGACGTCGGGCGCCGAGTGGTCGAGGCCGCGCGCCGAGAGGCCATCGCCGATCGCCCCGGCGGCGAGGTAGTCCTCGACCGCGAAGGCGCCGTCGTCTCCAGCCAGAACCAGGTTGATGGCCGTGCGTCCGCCGCGGGCGAGCTGCTCGTCGTACACGGCCTGGGCTGTCGCCGACGCGTTGCGCAGGGTGCCGAGGAAGACGGTCGGCCCGTGCGGCAGTGCCGCCGCATCGGCGGCGAGCCTGTCGGAGGCTCCGAGCACGTCGATCACGACCACGATTCCGGCCTTCGCGAGCCCGGTGAGGGCGTTCTCGCCCCATCCGAGGCGAACCTGGTACGTGGACTGAGAGCGCGGATCCGTCATATCCCCAGGCTACGGCCCTGGGCATGCTGCCGCACATGCTCCGACATACGCGGACTTCCGCTGCCCCTCCCCTGCACAACTACGGCAGAACTCGACCGTTGCGCACCGCACGACCGAGAAGTGGCGGATCTCCCGCCGATCTGCCGTCGTTGTGCGCCGCAGCGGCCGGTGCCGCCCCACCGGCATAGCCTGGGGGGCGTGGAACAGCTGCATGACACCGACCATCGCGGATTCGCCTCGGACAACTACGCCGGCACCCACCCCGAGGTGCTCGAGGCGCTGGTCGCGGCCAACGGGGGCCATGCCCCCTCGTACGGCGCGGATCCGTACACGGAGCGCCTGCAGGGGCGTTTCCGCGAGATGCTGGGCGATCAGGTCGAGGTGTACCCGGTCTGGGGCGGCACGGGCGCGAACGTCATCGGGTTGCAGGCCATGCTCACGCGGTGGGGCGGGGTGATCGCCCCGTCGATCGCGCACATCAACACCGACGAGGGCGCGGCGCCCGAGAAGGTGGGCGGGTTCAAGATCATCCCGGTTCCCACCGATGACGCGAAGCTGACGCCCGAGCTGATCCGCCGTCACGCGGGATCCCGCGGCGTGCACACGATCGTGCCGCAGGTCGTGTCGATCACGCAGTCGACCGAGCTCGGCACGCTGTACTCGGTCGACGAGATCCGCGAGATCTGCGAGGCGTCGCACGAGCTCGGGCTCTCGGTGCATGTCGACGGCGCGCGCATCGCCAACGCGGCGGCCGCCCTCGGCGTTCCCCTCGCCGACATGCTGCCCGGCGTCGATGTGCTGAGCTTCGGCGGCACGAAGATCGGTGCGATCGGTGCTGAGGCCGTCATCGTGCGGAACCCCGACGCGGTGACGGGAACCGAGTTCCTGCGCAAGAGCACGATGCAGCTCGCGAGTAAGATGCGCTTCGTGTCGGCGCAGCTGCTCGCGCTGCTCGACGACGATCTGTGGATCCGCGCGGCCGCGCAGGCGAACGCCATGGCCGCCCGTCTGCGAAAGGGCGTCGCCGATCTGCCGGGCGTGCGCTTCACGCAGCAGACCGAGGTCAACGGCGTCTTCGCGATCCTGCCCGAGGGCGTCGCCGACCGGGTGCGCGAGCACATGGCGTTCTACGACTGGAACACCGAGACCGGCGAGGTGCGCTGGCTCACGTCGTGGGACACCACCACCGCCGACGTCGATCGCTTCGTCGGGCTCGTCACGCGCTTCTGCCGGCAGTAACACGCATGCCTCGCCAAGAGATGCTGCCTCGCCGCCGGGCGAAGCCGCATCTCTTGGCGACCCGATCCGGCTAGCGGGCCACGAGGCCGGAGGCGCCGCCGGTGGCGACGGGAACCTCGTAGCGGCGCGGGTTGCCGAAGCGGTGCGCCGTGATCGACACCGCCTGCTCGCGCACGAACGGCAGCATCTCGACGCGGCCGGCCGACGTGACCGGCCCCGCGTAGATCGCGACGTTCGGGGATCCGTCGGTCGCCTCGAGGATCGGATCCGCTGAGCCGCCCACCAGGCGGATGCGGCCTCCCGTCTTGGCGAACTCCGCCGCGCGCGCCGCCCATGCGGACGCGTTCTCGACGCGGTGCACCGCGCCGCTATCGGCGAGGTACGAACGCACCGGCTCGGGCAGTCGCTCGAGGCTCGACACCTCGATCGGCGCTCCGATGCGTGCGCCCGCGGCGACGACGCGCACGAGTTCGGCGAGGCGGGATCCCTCGTACCGCACCGTGACCGCGGTCGGCACATAGCGCAGCACGTTCTGCTCGAGCGCCAGACACTGCACGTCGCGGGCCACGCCGAACTCCCCGTCGAATGCCTCGATATCGGTGGCGAGCGCCGCTTCGAGCCAGTCGCGATCCTGCTGCGCAACGGCCTTCGCGGCACGGCGGGATGCGGCATCGGCCGTCGCCGCCGCGGCCACGGGCGCCTTGTGCCAGTCGCCGAGCGCGTACAGGTAGCTCGGTCCGCCGGCCTTCGTGCCCGGGCCCACAGCCGACTTCTTCCACCCGCCGAACGGCTGGCGCTCGACGATCGCGCCGGTGATCACGCGGTTGATGTAGGCGTTGCCGGCCTGAATCGACCCGAGCCAGGTCTGGATCTCGTCGGGGTCGAGCGAGTGCAGGCCGCTCGTCAGGCCGTACTCGATCTCGTTGACGATCTCGATGGCCTCCTCGAGCGTCTCGGCCTCGATGATGCCCGTGATCGGGCCGAAGTACTCGGTCAGGTGGAACTCGCTGCCGCGCGCCACGCCCTCGCGGATGCCGGGCGACCACAGCGCCCCCGTGTCGTCCTGAGGGCGCGGTTCGATGACCCACCGCTGACCCTGCTCGAGCACCGTCAGACCCCGCAGCAGCTTGCCTTCTGCCGGCGCGATCACCGGTCCGATCCGCGCGCCCTCCTCATACGGGTAGCCGACCTCGTAGCCGTCGGTCGCGTCGAGCAGCTGCCGGCGGAAGCGCTCGCTCTTCGCGACGGACCCGACCAGCACGACGAGCGAGGCGGCCGAGCACTTCTGGCCCGCGTGCCCGAAGGCCGAGTACGCGATGTCCTTCGCGGCGAGGTCGAAATCGGCGCTCGGCGTGACGATGATCGCGTTCTTGCCGCTCGTCTCGGCGAGGAGCGGCAAGTCCTTCCGGAACGACCGGAACATCTCGGCGGTCTCGTACGCGCCGGTGAGGATCGCGCGCTCGACGCGCGGATCCGACAGCAGGCGCGAGCCGAGCTCGCCGCTGATGCGCACGAGGCGCAGGGCCTCGCGCGGCACGCCGGCCTCCCAGAGCGCCTCTGCGATCACCGCGCCCGTGCGCGATGCCTGGCGGGCCGGCTTGAAGATCACCGCGGATCCTGCGGCGAGCGCCGCGAGCACACCGCCGGCGGGGATCGCGGCGGGGAAGTTCCACGGCGGGATGACGGCCGTCACGCGCGCCGGCTCGAACGTCGCCCCGTCGACCTGCGACAGGCGCTCGGCGCTTGCGGCGTAGAAGTGCGCGAAGTCGATCGCCTCGCTCACCTCGGCGTCGCCCTGCTCGATGACTTTGCCGCACTCGGACCCCATCACCTCGAGCAGATCGCCTCGACGGCTCTGCAGGATGTCGCCCGCGCGGTGCAGGATCGCGACGCGCTCGGCGAGGGGCATCTCACGCCATTCGGCGGCCGCGGCGTTCGCGATCGCCTCGTCGAGCACTTCCGGCGATTCGATCTCGGCGGCCTGGATCGTGTCGATGCCGAGGCGCGAGTCGCGCATGCGCGAGCGGATCCCCGCCGCCCATTCGCGGTTCGCGGCGATCGACGGATCCGTGTCGGGGGTGTTGCGGAACGCCGAACCGGAGTCGCTCGGGCCCTCCTCGTACGGAGGCTGCGGCTCGCGCCGATCCATCGTGCGGTTGGGCTGCGGCACCTCGTCGGGGATCATGTCGATCGACGTGAGAAAGCGCTGCTTCTCGCGCTCGAACAGGCGCTCGTTGCTGTCGAGGTCGAACACGGCCGACATGAAGTTGTCGGGGCTCGCGCCCTCCTCGAGGCGACGGATCAGGTAGGCGATCGCCACGTCGAACTCCTGCGGGTGCACGACGGGCGTGTACAGCAGCAGTTCGCCCACGTCGCGGCGCACGACGGCGGCCTGCTGGGTCGCCATGCCGAGCAGCATCTCGAACTCGATGCCCTCGGTGATGCCGCGCTGCTCCGCGAGCAGCTTCGCGAGGGCGACGTCGAAGAGGTTGTGCCCCGCGATGCCGAGGTGCACGTTCCGGATGCGTTCGGGGTGCAGCGCGTACTCGAGCACCTGCTTGTATCCCGCGTCGGTGTGCTGCTTCGACGGCCAGGTCGCGAGCGGCCAGCCGTGGGTGTCGGCGTCGACCTCCTCCATCGGCAGGTTCGCGCCCTTGACGATGCGCACCTTCACGGGGGATCTGCCCGAGGCGACGCGCTCGGCGGCCCACTCCTGCAGGCGCATCATCGCGCTCAGGCAGTCGGGCAGATACGCCTGCAGCACGATGCCCGCGCGCACCGACTGGAACTCGTCGCGGTCCAGCACCCGCTGGAACACATCGAGGGTGAGGTCGAGGTCCTTGTACTCCTCCATGTCGAGGTTCAGGAACGTGTCGTTGGCGACGGCCGCGCGGTACACGGGCACGAGCGCCTCGACGGCCTCGGCGACGGCCTGGTCGTGCGCCCACGGGCTGTGCGGGGCGACGGTCGACGACACCTTGATCGAGATGTAGTGGACGTCAGAGCGTTCGATGAGGCGGATGGTGCCCGCGACGCGCCGGTCGGCCTCGCGCTGGCCGAGGATCGCCTCGCCGAGGAGGTTCACGTTGAGGCGCGTGCCGGGCCCGCCGATCTTCGCGAGCGCCGGCCCGAGTCGGCGGTCGCTCGCGTCGACGATGAGGTGGCGCACCATCTGGCGCAGCACCCGGCGCGCGATCGGCACGACGATCGCCGGCGCGACCGCGGCGACGGATCCGCCGAGACGGATCAGCGCGCGCAGGTACGCCGGGAGGAATGACGGCACGTCGCGAGCGACCGCACGGAAGTTGCGGGCCGCGACGCGGAGATCCTCCGGGCGCACGACGCCGTCGACGAACCCGGTGGCGAAATCGAGCCCCTTCGGATCGCTCAGCACGCCCGCGAGGTTGCGCCCCGCGGCGTCGGTCTTCTCGTGACGCGCCTCTTCGAGCCATGTGCGCACCTGCGCGATCGCCTGGTCTGCGAGCGCCGTGTCGATGTCCTTGACGGTTTCCATCAGAGCCTCCTTGCCGTGACTCCATGGTGCGCCTCGCGATCTGTCGCGTAAAGCTCACCTTTTCGAAGAGATCCATTCGGATTTCTCGAATAATCACTACGCTCGCACCATGACCGCTGTCTGGAGCTCCCACCGTCTCATGCTGCTGCGCGAACTGCAGCTGCGCGGCACGATCTCGGCGGTGGCGGAGGCCCTGAACTACGCCTCGTCGACGGTCTCGCAGCAGCTCGCGCTGCTCGAGCGCGAGGTCGGTGCGCCGTTGCTGCGCGCCGACGGCCGACGCGTGCGCCTCACACCCCAGGGCGAGCGGGTCGCACGCCACGCGTCGGACGTTCTCGCGCTGGAGGAGCGCGCACGCGCCGCGCTCGAGGTCGGCCCGCCGGCTCCGGTGCGCATCGCCGCACTGCAGACGTCCGCTCGGGCGCTGCTGCCCCGCGCCCTGTCGATGCTGGCCGAGTCTCACCCGGGCATGCGCATCGAGGTGTCGGTCGTGCCGCCGGAGGAGGGCCTCTTCGAAGCGGAGGCGCGCGAGTTCGACCTCGTGATCGCCGAGCAGTACCCCGGCCACACGCGGGAGATCCGTGCGGGGCTCGACCGCGTGGTGCTCGGGCGCGACCCGATCGCCCTCGCCGTGGCGACGACCTCGTCGGTGCGCTCGGTGGCCGATGCGCGCGACGAGGCGTGGGTGATGGAGCCGACGGGCACGGCCGTGCGCACCTGGTCGGTGCAGCAGTGCCGTGCCGCGGGCTTCGAGCCCGACGTGCGCTTCGTCGCCGCCGACCTGCTGGCGCAGGTGCGGCTCATCTCGGCCGGCCACGCGGTCGGGCTGCTGCCCGAACAGCTGCTGTCGGGCGATGCCACACCCGTGCGCCTCATCGACCTCCCCGACGCGCCGACGCGAGAGATCTTCACGTCGGCGCGCGAGTCGTCTGCAACCTCGCCGGGCGTGCGAGCCGTGCGGGCGGCCCTGAAGCGAGCCTTCGGCGAGGCCGCCCGCGGCGCCTAAGCGGCGAGTGCCTCGACGGGCGAGATGCGGGTCGCGAGCCGGGTCGGCGTGACCGCGGCGACGAGCGTCAGCACGGCCATCGACCCGAGAACCACGGCGACCGGCGCCCAGGGCACGGCCGGGGCGACGATGAGCCCGCCCTCAGGCATGTAGCCGATGGTCGACTGCGCCCCGATCCAGCCGTAGGCAACACCCAGCACAAGGCCGAGCAGCGTCGACGCGATCGTGATGTGGGCGGCTTCGAGCAGCACCATCACGCGGATCTGGCTGCTCGACAGGCCGAGCGCCCGCAGCAGCCCGAGTTCGGTGCGTCGCTGGACCACTCCGATCGTCAGCAGGTTCACGAGCCCGACCGCGGCGATGACGGCCGAGAAGCCGACGAGGCCCATCATGACGCCCGAGAACACGTCGAGGAAGGCGGACAGCCCCGTCGCGTCGGCGTCCTCTTGCGACAGCCCCGTGACGATCACGCGTTCAAAGGTCTCGGTCGCCACGGCGAACATCACCACGAGCGTCACGCCGACGACGACGCCGATCGACATGCGGCTCGAGCGCTCGGGGTACCGCAGCGCGTTCTCGGCCGCCATGCGGCTCGTCGCGGATCCGCCGAACGCGCGTCCCACGACCCGCAGCACCGGCGGCATCACCGCCGCCGACCCCATCACGAGGCCGGTGAATGAGAGCAGCCCGCCGACGAACGAGACGACGACCGCGACCGGGGTGAACAGCCCCAGCAGCAGGCCGCTCACCAGCAGCAGCACGCCGAGCAGACCGAGCACGATGGCGAACCCGTTCTTCGCGCGTCCGCCGCGCGCCTCCTCGTGCGTGCGGGCGACAGAGCCGCCGAGCGCCGCGAGCGGGGTCACGCTCAGCACGCGCCGGGATCCGCCCCACGCCGCGAGCCACGTGGTGAGCACGATGGCGATGGCGGGCAGCGCCATCCAGGCCGCGAAGGGCTGGTCGTACGCGGAAGCGTCGATGAGCCGTCCGACGATCGACGTGCCGACGTAGGCGATCGCGATACCCATGCCCAGCCCGATGACTGAGCCGATCAGTCCGACGATGAGGCCCTGCGTCGCGACGGCGCGTCGCTCGGCGCGGGCAGTGGATCCGATGAGCCGCATGAGGGCGATCCGACGCGTGCGGCCCGCGACGATCGTCGAGAAGGTGTTCGCCGTGACGATCGCCCCGACGTACATCGCGATGACGATGAAGATGCTGCTGAGGATCCCGATCATCAGGGTGACCGTGCCGCCCTCGCCGAGGGTGTCGCCGGCGAGGAAGCCGAGGTACCCCGTCGTCGCGAGCAGCGTCACGCCGAAGGCTGAGGACAGCGCCGCGACGAGGATGCTCGCGCCCATGCCGCGTTCGCGCAGGAAGCTCATGCCGCGGCCTCCTGCTCGGTGCGCAGCATGTGCGCCGAGATCTCCTCGGGCGTCTGCCGGGGCTTGTCGGCCACGATGCGGCCGTCGCCGAGGAACAGCACGCGGTCGGCGTAGCTGGCCGCGATCGGGTCGTGCGTGACCATCGCGATGCTCTGACCGTTCGTGCTCGCCTCTCGGAGGATCCGCAGCACCTCGCGGCCCGTGGCCGAGTCGAGGTTTCCGGTGGGCTCGTCGGCGAAGACGAGCTCGGGTCCCGAGGCGAGAGCACGGGCGATCGCGACGCGCTGCTGCTGCCCGCCCGACAGCTCGTGCGGGCGGTGGGTCAGCCGCTTCTCGAGACCGAGGTCGTAGACCAGATCTTGGATGCGGTGCTGCTCGGGCACCGCCGGCTTGCGCCCGTCGAGGTCGAAGGGCAGCAGGATGTTCGCCTTGACGTCGAGCGTCGGCACGAGGTTGAACGATTGGAAGATGAACCCCGCCTTGCGGCGCCGCAGCAGCGTGAGCTCGCGGTCGTTCAGGCTCGTGATGTCGGTGTCGCCGATCCAGGCGGTGCCGCTCGACGGCTCGTCGAGCCCGGCCATGATGTGCATCAGCGTCGACTTGCCCGAGCCCGACGGCCCCATGATGGCCGTGAACTCGCCGCGACGGATGCCGACGCTGACGTCGTCGAGCGCCGTGACCGCTCCGTCGCCCGTGCCGAAGCGCTTCGTGAGGTGCGTCACTCGGGCCGCGAGGCCCAGGTCGGATGTTGTGATCTCCATGCCTACGACGCTATTTTCCGGGCGCCGGGCTCGTCATCGGGCCGCGGACTGATCCGCGTACACCTCTGGGATGACGTTCCCGTCAGCCCGCGAGCCCGTGGTCGTAGGCGAACACGACGAGCTGCACGCGGTCGCGCAGCTCGAGCTTCGTGAGGATGCGGCTGATGTGCGTCTTGACCGTCGCCTCGCTGAGGAACTCGGCGGCCGCGATCTCGGAGTTGCTGAGCCCGCGCGCCGCGAGCGCGAAGATCTCGCGCTCGCGGCTCGTCAGGTTCTCGAACTGCACAGGCGGCGCCTTCTGCTGGGCGTACTCGGCAAACAGGTCGCGCGTCTGGCCCGCCGCGATCACGCTCGAGCCCGCGTGCACGCCGCGGATCGCTGCGAGCAGGAACTCGGGGTCGGCGTCCTTCAGCATGAATCCGCTCGCCCCTCCGCGGATCGCCCGTGCCGCCGCCTCGTCGAGGTCGAACGTCGTGAGCATCACGATCTTCGGCGCATCCGGCGTGCGCAGGATCTCGGCGGTGGCGGCGATGCCGTCCATGACGGGCATTCGGATGTCCATCAGCACGATGTCGGGGCGCGTGCGCTCGACCATCGCGATCGCTTCGCGCCCATCGCCGGCCTCGCCCACGATCTCGAGGTCGGGCTGCGAGTCGACCAGCATGCGGATGCCGCCGCGGAACAGCGCCTGATCGTCGACGAGTGCGACGCGGATCATCGTTCCTCCCAGGGGATCTCGGCGCGCACCGCGAAGCGGTCGCCGTCGTGGTCGATGTCGAGGGACCCGCCCACCAGCGCGGCGCGCTCCCGCATGCCGATGATGCCGTGACCGTGGTCGGATGCGTCGCGCCGCGCCGATCCGTCTGCAATGGGGTTCGAGACCGTGAGCCCGACGGACCCGGGGTGCCACGCGATCGACACCGTCACGGTGCGGCCGTCGCCGTGGCGGAGACCGTTCGTGAGCGCCTCCTGCAGGATCCGGTAGACCGCGAGCTGCACCGCCGCGGGCGCCTCGGCGCGCGGGGCGGGATCGATGTCGATGACGAGATCGAGGCCCGCCCGACGCATCTGGGCGAAGAGCGGATCGATGTCGGCGATCGTGGGCTGCGGTCCTTCGGCCTGGTGGTGGCGCAGCTGCGCGAGCAGCACACGCACATCCGCGAGCGCGGATCCGGCGGTCTGACTGATCGTGCCGAGCGTGTCGAGCGCGATCTGCGGATCCTGCGCCCCGGCGTAGCGCGCGCCGTTGGCCTGGGCGACGACGACCGCGAGGGAGTGCGCCACGACGTCGTGCATATCGCGGGCGATGCGGCCGCGCTCCTGCTCGGCCTGCGCGACGGCCTCCGCGATGCGCTTCGCGTCCTGATTCTCGCGAGCGCGGATCAGGGTGCGCACGAGAGCGCCCGCGGTCCACGAGAGCGCGAACCCGAGCAGCACCGAAACGGAGGTGATGGCCGCTTCGCTCGCCGCATCGACGAGGCCGCCCGCCGTGGTGGTGATGCCGGCGATGAAGAGGTAACCCGCAACCGTGACCGAACCGACGACCGCCGACGCCGCCCCGAGCCACAGCACCAGGCGCGACCCGTATGCGGCTGTGACGTACAGCACACCGAGGATCGCGAGGTTCGCCGGCAGCGGGGCCATGAGCAGCGCCATCTGCACGATCGCGCCGAGCCACGCGATGCCGAGCGACAGCGCCGGTGACAGCCGCCGCACGGCGAGCGCGGCCGACATGATGCCGGCGATGAGGGGGATGAGGCCCGACTCGAGGTCGAGATAGAAGTACGAATTCGCCGTCAGCACGAAGAACGCGATGGCGATCGCGATGTCGATGACGAGGCGCACCTTGCCGATGGGACGGAACACGCGATCCACGTTATGCGCCCCCGGCGCTCAGTGCGTCAGCCTTCAGAGGTAATCAAGCGGATCCCCGCGACGGCGAGGACCGGCCGTGCCGGCTATCTCAGCTCGCCCACGCTCGCGAGGGCCTGGCGGATGAGCGTGCCGCGACCGCCCTCCATCTCGGCCGACAGCGCGTCTGAGGCGGCCTCCTCGGGCGTCATCCAGGTGACCTCGAGCGCGTCTTGCCGGGGATCGCAGGTGCCCGTGACCGGCACGACGAACGCGAGCGAGACAGCGTGCTGTCGGTCGTCGTGGTACGGCGTGATGCCCGGCATCGGAAGATACTCGGCGACGCCGAACGGCGTCGGCTGCGGCGGCACCTGCGGAAACGCCATCGGGCCGAGGTCATTCTCGAGGTGCCGGTACAGCGCATCGCGCACCGTCTCGCCGTGCCGGACGCGCCCCGACACGATCGTGCGGGTGAGCTCGCCGATGCTCGTGGAGCGCAGCAGAATGCCGATCTCGGTGACCCGGCCGGACCCGTCGGTTCTGACGGGAACCGCCTCGACGTAGAGCATCGGCAGGCGCCGACGCGCCTCGGCCAGCTCGACGTCGCTCAGCCACGCCGGGTTCGCGGATCCGCCGGGCACGCCGTTCAGACCGCTGAGATCGCTGGGAACGTCGTCGGGATCGGGATCAGGTGTGCGCACCGCCATGGCCTCACGCTACTCGGAACCGGTGACATTCGAGCGACGCGCAGGTGTCGGGTCGTCGCTGAGGCGAGCGCAGATTCGTCTGTCGGCGGTTCGCGAGAAGATGGATCCATGCAGACGCCATCGCTCGACAACGACGCCGTCCTGTGGTCTGACGACCGGGACGACAAGCCGCTCATCGTGTTCCTGCACGGCTACGGTGCAGACGAACGCGACTTGTTCTCGCTGCGCGACTATCTGCCCGACGCATACGCGTACGCCGCGGTGCGGGCGCCGCTCGTGCCGCCGTTCCCGATGAGCGGATACTCCTGGTACTCGATCGACGGGCTGTCGTCACGCGATCCGGCCGCCGTCACGGCCGGCGCGGCGCTGTTCCTCGAATGGCTCGAGACCACGGGCACCGGTCGCGTCGGGCTCGTCGGCTTCTCGCAGGGCGGTGCGATCGCGCTGCAGGCGATGCGGCTGGCTCCCGAGCGGTTCGACTTCGTCGTGAACCTCTCCGGGTACGCCGCAGGCGGATCCCTCGACGGAGACGAAGAGCTCAGGCTCTCGCAGCCGCCCGTGTTCTGGGGGCGCGGCGCCGACGACGAGGTCATTCCGGCCGAAGCGATCATGCAGACCACCGAGTGGCTCCCCGCGCACAGCAGCCTCGTGGGCCGGGTCTATCCCGGACTCGCGCACGCGGTCTCGCCGCAGGAGATCGAAGACGTCGCGCGGTTCCTGGAGAAGCAGCTGAAGTAGCGGTTCAGGTCTGCGGGTCGCCCTCGTCGCCGGAACCGGCCTCATCGGAGTCGCCATCAGCGTCGTCGCCCGAGCTGCCGAGCGCCATGGCGAACGCGACCGCGAGACCTGCACCGAGGGCCAGGTAGGCCCAGCTGTCAAGCGCGACCGAGAACGAGACGCCGAGCGCCACGCCGATCCCGATGCCCGCGCCCCAGTTCGGGCGGTAGTCGCGGTGAGCCGATGCAGACATGATCTCAGGCGGTGACCTTGCGCGCGGCGCGCTTCGCCTCACGACGCTCGCGGTACCGCGCGTTGAGCTTCGGCGCGTTCGTCGCAGACACGATCGCGCTGACCACAGCGGGAGCCAGGAGCATGAGGAAGATGCCGATGTTCATGCCCGCAACGCTACGGAGCCCGCACAGGGCACACATCCGCCCAGAGGAGGACATTCCACCCTCCACCGTGCGGCGGATGCGCCGTTGCGCGGAGCGCCGCGATGCACAACGACGGCAGAACTCGGCGATCCGGCTCCACACCGCCCGAAACATGCCGCTCGCCCGCCGAACTGCCGTCGTTGTGCGCCGGCATTGACACGACAGGCGGGGGCGCGTACCGTTTCATCGGTCCTGTCCCCGACGATCGGAACGAACTGGTGTGGATCCTCGCGTAATCACGCGCTGACCTCCCTCATTCTTCGAGGCACCCTCAGCGCATCGCGCTGATCCGCCGATCGTTCTTCGCTCTCGCGATCATGCGCGCCATCCCGTTATGGCCTTGCGCGAGCGATGCTCGACGCGAGCCCGATACCTCGGAGGCACGATGCCCGCACTGACTTTTGACCATGTCTCGTTCTCCTGGCCCGACGGATCCGTCGCGCTCGAGAACGTCTCCGGCACCTTCAGCAACGCAAGAACCGGGCTCGTCGGCCGCAACGGATCCGGCAAGTCGACGCTGCTGAAGCTCGCCGCCGGCCTGCTGGCCCCGGCGAACGGGCGGATCCTCACCGACGAGGGCGAGGTCGAGGCCGCGCCTCAGCCTGCTCGCCTCCCGGTGAACGAGCGCACCGCGCTCCTCCCCCAGACGCTCACCCTCGACACGGGGATGCGCGTGGCAGAGCTGCTCGGCGTCGATCGCGCGCTCGACGCGGTGCGGGCGATCGCCGGCGGAGACGTCTCGCCGCAGCGCTTCGACGAGGTCGGCGACGACTGGGATGTGGAGGCCCGCGCGGAGGCCGCGCTGGCCGAAGCCGGGCTCGCCCCGGCGATGCTCGACCGCACGGTCGGAGCGCTCTCGGGCGGTGAGGCGATGCTCGCGGCGCTCACGGGGATCCGCCTCGCCGAGGCCCCCGTCACCCTGCTCGACGAACCCACGAACAATCTCGACCGCGAGGCGCGGCACCGCGTGCACGAGATGGTGCGCTCCTGGCGCGGGGCGCTCGTCGTGGTCTCGCACGATCTCGAGCTGTTGGAGCTCATGGACGAGACAGCGGAGCTGCATGAACACGTGTTCACCACGTTCGGCGGGCCGTACTCCGCGTGGCGCGAGGCGCTCGAGGCCGAGCAGGAGAACGCCGCGCAGGCCGTCGCCGATGCGAAGAAGGTGATCGCGAAGGAGAAGCGACAGCGCATCGAGCTCGAGACGAAGATCGCGCGCCGGAACCGGGCCGGGAAGAAGAAGGCCGAGACGCTGCCGCCGATCGTGGCGAACACGTACAAGAGGCGTGCCGAGGAATCGGCGGGCCGGTTGCGCATCGAGGCCCGCGAGAAGGAGGGATCCGCGGCGGCCGCCCTCGACGCGGCCGATCGTCGCGTGCGGAACGACGACTCCGTCGTGTTCGACCTGCCGGATCCGCACGTCGCGGCGGGCCGGCGCATCCTCACCCTCGGCGACGGCGAGCGCGAATGGATCGTCACGGGCCCCGAACGCGTCGCGATCGTGGGCCCGAACGGCGCCGGCAAGACGTCGCTGCTGCGGGCATTGCTCGGCCTCTCGGTGCACGACTACGGCAGATCCGAGCAGGATCCGCGGAAATCGGAACGCCCCGGTGCGGGTCCGGCCGCGAACTGCCGTCGTTGTGCATCGACCGACGGCGAGGAACCGATGTGGCGGCGGTGCGCCGAGGCGTCGGAGCTGCACACCGACCGGGTGGCATACCTGGCTCAGCGGCTCGACGGGCTCGACGACACCGCATCGGCGATCGAGACCGTGCAGCGGGCGGCACCGCACGTGCCCGACCGCGAGCTGCGCAACAGGCTGGCCCGGTTCCTGATCCGCGGCGATGCGGCGCACCGAGCGATCGGATCCCTGTCGGGCGGCGAGCGCTTCCGCGTCGCGATCGCGCGGCTGCTGCTGGCAGATCCGCCCCCGCAGCTGCTCGTGCTCGACGAGCCCACCAACAACCTCGACATCGACACCGCGCAGCACCTGCGCGAGGCGCTCGGCGCCTACCGCGGAGCCGTGCTCGTCGTGAGCCACGACGAGCCGTTCCTCGCCGACCTCGCGCCCGACCTGACGCTCGAGCTGCAGCACGACGGGCTGACAGAGGTGTCGGAATGACCGAGGCCCTGGCGGTGCGCGAGCGTCGACCACTAGCCTGGCGCCATGAGATTCGGTGCATTCATTCCGCAGGGCTGGCGCTTCGATCTGGTCGGCATCGACCCGTCAGAGCATTGGAACACGATGCGGCGCCTGGCGCAGCACGCCGACGAGGGTCCGTGGGAGTCGCTCTGGGTCTTCGACCACTTCCACACCACGCCGGTGCCGAGCGATGAGGCGACGCACGAGGCGTGGACGCTGATGGCGGCCTTCGCCGCCTCCACGTCGCGCGTGCGGCTCGGCCAGATGTGCACCTGCATGGGCTACCGCAACCCCGCCTATCTCGCGAAGGTCGCGGCGACGGTGGATCACGTGTCGTCCGGCCGCCTCGAGATGGGCATCGGCGGCGGCTGGTACGAACACGAGTGGAACGCCTACGGATACGGATTCCCGGAGATCGGCGACCGGCTGCGCGCCCTGCGCGAAGGCGTCGAGATCATGAAGCAGGCCTGGGAGACCGGAACCGCCACGCTCGACGGCCGCTACTTCCAGGTCGACGGCGCGATCGTCAGGCCCCTGCCGATCCAACGCCCCGGGATCCCGTTCTGGATCTCAGGCGGCGGAGAGAAGGTCACGCTGCGCATCGCCGCGCGCTACGCCCAGTACACGAACTTCGCGAGCGGCAAGGTCGACGACTTCGTGCACAAGAGCGACGTGCTGCGCGGTCACTGCGACGCCGTCGGCCGCGACTTCTCGGAGATCACGCGCACGACGAACAACAACGTCGTGATCGGCGAGACCGAGGCCGAGGTGCGCGACCGCGTCGCGGCGATCGACGATCGGCTGCGCCGCTTCGCGCCCGAGGCACATGAGAAGACGATGGCGGCCTACGGGCCGAACAATCCGACCGTCGGCACGGTCGAACAGGTGACCGAGCACCTCTCGAAACTGCAGAATGCCGGCGCCGACTACACGATCAGCTACTTCCCCGAATTCGCATACGACACGAGCGGCGTCGAGCTGTTCGAGCAGAAGATCATTCCGGCGCTGTCGTGACGTGGCCCCGGTGACGCGGACCGGTCGTCGTCAGACGACGGGTCCGCGTCACCGGAACCAGGCGGGCGATCGTCAGGCGCGATGGATCGGCCACGTCTCCCCTGCCGCGAAGCTCGCGGCGATGAGGGCCGCCGTCGCCAGCACGACGCCGAGGTCGAGCCATCCGTACCGCAGCCCGGCGATGCGGATCCTACGGCCGCGGCCGTCGATCGTCGCGAACGTGAATCCGCGCGCCTCGAGCGCCTCCACCGTCGTGCGCACCGACTTCGCGGTGTTGAGGAAGATCGGATAGAACGCCTTGACCACCAGGGTCGCCCAGTGCGCGAGGTGCCGCACGCCGAAGAGCCCGGGGCGCGCGGGCGGCAGCTGCCTCAGCCGGTAGCCCTCCATGACGGTCGAGAACTCCTCGACGAGGATCGGCATCATGCGATACCCGTACGAGACGGCGAAAGCGATCGTCGGCGGGCACCGGAGCGCGAGCAACGCGTCGGAGAGCTTCTCCGGATCGAGCGACACGAAGGCCGCGAGGCTCGCGAGCGACACGACGCCGATCTTCGCCGTGACCTCGGTCAGCGCGACGAACGTCGTGAAGTCACCGCCGAACACCGTGGCCGCGAGCACGAGATAGACCAGCTCGAAGCCGAGGCCGATGACGAACAGCCCGAGCACGAGCGGGCCGACGCGCGCGAACGCGACCGACAGTGCACCGAGCAGGAACAGGCAGCCGATGGTCGTGAGGTTGTGCGTGAACCACGGCGCGAGCGCGAGCATCAGGTACCAGCCGAGCACGGCGCGCGGATCCATCGCGGCGAACAGTCCGCCGCGCGTCGAGTAGGCGGTGCGGATGAGCTCGAGCTTGATCCACTCGACGCTCAGCACGTCGCGCTGCTTGCGTGCGACGCTCATGCGCTCGCTCCGATCCTTGTGAGGCACGCCTCGAACTCGTCGACCGTGAGCGGAAGCGGATCCATGCCGAGCTGCTTTCCGAGCAGCACGACCTGCGGCGGCACGAGCCGGGCGGCCTCGAGCAGCCGGTCGTCGGCGAACAGCTCGCGCGGCGCGCAGTCGGCGACGATGCGCCCGCCCTCGAGCGCGACCACGCGGGTGGCCCACTCGGCGACGAGGTGCATGTCGTGGGTGGCGATCACGGCGCACGAGATCTGTGCGCTCAGCTCAGTGAGCATCGCGATCACGTCGTCGCGGCTCGCGACGTCGAGGCTCGCGGTGGGTTCGTCGAGCAGCAGCAGGTCGGGGCGCATCGCGAGGCCGATCGCGAGCGTCGAGCGGCGCTGCTGACCGCCCGACAGGGTGCGGCCGTCGCGGTCAGCGAACTCCGTGAGGCGCACGCGGTCGAGGATCCGGGTCACGATCTCGTCGGTCGCCGGGTCGCGACGGCTGCGCGGGAACAGCTCGACGTCGTCGCGCACGCTCGGCTTCAGGAACATGCGCTCCGGGTGCTGATAGAGGTAGGCGGCGCGCTCCGCGAGCCGACCGGCCCGCTTCGATCGCGTGTTGTCGCCGCTCAGGAAGACGTCTCCCGAGCGCGGCACCTGGATTCCGGCGAGCAGCCGCATCAGCGTGGTCTTGCCCGCGCCGTTGCCGCCGATGAAGGCGACGCGCTCGCCCGCGTGGAGCGTGAGGTCGAGATCGCGGATGACGGGCTCGACCTCTCCCGAGACGCTGCGGAATCCGTGCGTCACACCCCGCGCCTCGGCGACGACCTTCGCCTCTGCAGCGTGCGACCGCGCGACCGGGGCGGCGTGCCCCCGCACCTCGAGGCCCGCCTCGCGCAGCAGGGCGGCGGCCTCGGGAACGCCGCGCGCGACCTCGCCGATGCCGGCCCGCCGCAGCGCGTCGACCACCTGGGGCGCGGGGATCCCGTGCTCGGCGAGCTCGCCCGAGCGCGAGAGCGCCTCCCGTGCCGGCAGGTGCCACACCGGCGCGCCGTCGCTCATGAGCACGACCGACCGCGCGTACTGCGCGATGAACTCGGCGTGGTGCTCGATCGTGATGACGGTGATCCCGCGCTCGCGGTTCAGCGCCGTGAGGCGTTCGTACACGTCGTGCGCGGCGACCGGATCGAGCTCGGCGACCGGCTCGTCGACGACGATCACCTCGGGTCTCAGCGCGAGCACCGAGGCGAGGGCGACCCGGTGCGCCTGCCCGCCCGACAGCTGCCACACGAAGCGATCGGCGAGAGCCGCGATCCCGACCGCGTCGAGCGCCTCCTGGGTGCGCTCGGCGTGGTCGTCGAATCCGAAGTTGATCGGGCCGAACCCCACCTCGTCGCGCACCGTGGGCCGCACGAGCTGGTTCTGGAAGTCCTGGTAGACGTAGCCGACCGTCCACGACAGGCGCGCCACCGACGAGTCCCACGTGTCCTGTCCCGACACCTCGACGGAGCCGGCGAACTCGCCCGACCAGTAGTGCGGCACGAGACCGTTGAACGTCTTGCAGAGCGTCGTCTTACCGGATCCGTTGCCGCCGACGATCGCGACGAAGTCGCCGCGCTCGATCGTCAGGTTCACGTTGCGCAGGGTGTCGCGCGCGGCGCCCGGGTAGCGGAAGCTGAGGTCGCGCACCTCGATCACGGGATCGGTCATCGTGCGTTCCTCTTCCGGCGCCAGCCGACGAACAGTGCGGCAGCGAGTGCGAGCACGACGATGACGGCCGCGACGCTGATCCAGAGGAAGCCGTCGCCGAACTGTTCGCGGAAGTCGCCGTCGACGGCGCCGATCTCGATGTCCCACGCCTCGAAGAAGGCGAAGAAGAACGACACGATCGCGGCTAGCGCGGCCACGAGGATGAACCAGGCCGATCCCGGCGCGGATCCGGGCGCGCGGCGCCCGGGCTCGCGCGGCTGCAGGCCGAGCATCGGCTCGATGCGACGGTAGAGCGCCGGCACCAGCCACAGGGCCGGGATGACGCCGAACAGCACGCCCGACATGAGGATGTCCACGACGAAGCCGATGCCTTCGAGCAGCAGAACCGACTCGGGAAGCCCCTTCACGTACTCGGCCTCCTCGACGCCGACCACGACCTTCGCGAGGTCGACGACGACCGAGAGGAACTTGTCGATCACGACGACGAGGAGCGCGCCGATCGAGACCTGCACCTTGCTGAGCGGGTTCCGGATGACGGATCCGGCGATGTAGATCGCGAGGAACATCTGGATGAAGCCCTCGACCTCGGCGAGGCCCGAGAAGTCGCCCATCAGCAGGTCGGTGAAGACGATCTCGCCGAGCGGCGCGCCGAGCGCGACCCAGAACGGGCTCACGAGCGCCGCGAGGGTGATCGGCACGAACACGAAGTAGCTCACCGAGAAGTCGACGGGGCCGATCGTGATGTCGGGGATGACCTCGAGCAGGATGTTCGAGAGCCCGAACAGCGCCATCGACAGCACGAACACCATGAGGTTCTGCGGCGTCGAGGCGGTGGGCGATCCGGATCCGCGCAGCGTGCCGCGGCGGTCGTCGGTGGACGTGAGTGTCATGAGCTGCGATCCTTCGGTTCAGAGTGCGGGAACGGCGGTCGTGAGAAGGGCGATGACGTCGCGGGGGCCGTCGACGACGTGCGTGGCGAGCCCGACGTCGACGGCGGCGTCGAGAGCGGCGTCGTCGGTGGATCCGCCGCGCACGAGCACGCGGCGGGCGATGCCGGCACGGCGGGCGGCGACCGCATCGTTCTGCGGCTTGTCGCCCAAGAACACCGTGCGCTCGGGATCCGCGCCGGCGATCGCGAGGGCGCTCACGGCGAGCGCGGAGTCGGGCTTGCGCGTTCCGGCCTCGTCGGAGCACTCGTACGCCGCGATGAGGCCGTCGATCCGGTGATCGCGGCACGCCGCGCGCACCGAGCTGCCGCTGATCGTGTTCGACACGACGACCACGGGGATCCGTTCGTCGCGGCACGCCTCGAGGAGCTCGCGCACGCCGTCTCGCAGCGTGCGGCGCGACTTCGCCCGGCCGTAGCGCGCCATGATGTCCTGCGCCTCGGCCGCGAGCACGGCGCGCCGGCGTGCGCTGAGCGACGCCCCGAACCAGTCGCGCCAGAACTCGACCGGGTCGGCCTCCGCGATCGGCTCGCCGTCGGTGCGGTCGCTCATCAGGCGCTTGAACTCGCCGTGGCGCTCGCGCGCGGCCGCAACGAGCGACTCGACGCGCTCCGGGGAGACGCGGGTCTCGCCCCGGGGCGAGAGCAGCGCGGCGAGCCAGGTGACGAACGCGTGCATGGCCTCGGGGTCGCGCTCGGATGTGGAGATCACGCCGCCGTGGTCGATGAGCAGCGCGGGGCCGCGGCGGGGCGCGATCGCCTCCGTGACCGGATCCGCGGATCCGCCCGCGGTGCGCAGCGCCGCCGCGACGCCCTCGGGGGTGTCGTAGACGGCGTCTGCGCGGTCGGTGACGACGAACGGCGGATCGTCGGTGTGGTGGCTGCGGGTGAGGATCACCGCGCCGACGCCGGCCCGGCGGCCCGCGACGACGTCGCGATCCTGCGTGTCGCCGACGTACCAGCAGCGTTCCGGCACCGTGCCGCACGCCTCCGCCGCGAGCTCGATGATGCCGGGGTGGGGCTTGCGCAGACCGACCTCGTCGGAATAGCACTGCACGGCGAACCGCCCGGCGAGCCCGTGCTCGGCGAGCACCTCGCGGTGGCTGCGCCCGGAGTGGGCGTTGGAGACGATGCCGACCGGGATGCCGCGCTCGTCTGCGAGGTCGAGCAGTTCGGGGATGCCGGGCCGCAGTGCGTGCGAGGAGACCAGGCGCGTGAGGTCGCGCAGCAGATCGCTCGATTCCGCGATGAGCAGCCGACGGGCCGGCTCGGGCAGGTCGCTCGCGAGGAAGTCGCCGACGATCTCGCGGGGACGCAGTTCGGCGGGGGCCGGCCTGCGGCTCTGCGCGTGCTTCCAGTGCTTCAGCGCGACGAGGCCCGCGCGAAGCGCCGCCTCGATCTGCTCGGTCGGCACACCGACATCGACGCGGTCGAGGCGGACGGCCGCGCGCTCGGCCACCGCACGCACGCCGCCCGTGTTCTTCGCGGTCTGGAAGATCACCCCGCCGAAGTCGAGCAGAATCGCGTCTGGAACGTTCCAGATCGTTGTCGCATGTTTCACACGGGGAACGCTACGAGCGCGAGGTGACGGGCACGCGGCACGCAGGTGAACGGATCCGGAACGTTCCAGAGCGTCGCGGAGGCACAGCGCACGCCGTCCGGCACACTGGATCCGTGCCCGCTTCGCCTCGACCGACGATCGTCGACGTCGCGCGGGCGGCGGGCGTGTCGAAATCGCTCGTCTCGGCCGCGCTGCGCGGCGAGGCCGGCGTCAGTGCCGCGAGCAGAGAGCGCATCGCGGCAGCGGCCGACCGGCTCGGCTACCGCGCGAACGGCTGGGCGCAGCGTCTCGTCAGCGGGCGCAGCGGCCTCGTCGGAGTACTGCTGACCGACCTGCACAACGAGTACCACACAGACATCGTCAACGGCATCGAGGATGCGGCGCACGAGGCGGGGTTCGGCGTGATCCTGAGCCACGGCAGGCGCGACCGATCGCTGCTGCTCGACCGCCTGCAGGGCCTGATCGACCTCGGCGTGGATGCGGTCATCGCGGTGACGGGACATCTCGACGCCGACGCTCTCGAGGCCGCGGCCGCACGCGTACCGCTCGTCGTCGTCGGCCGCCCCGAGTCAGTGCCCGACGGCGCCGGCTGGGTGCGCAACAACGACGAGGAGGGCGCGCGCCTCGCCGTGGCGCACCTGCTCTCGCTCGGTCACGAGCGCATCGCCTTCGTGCACGGATCCGTCCGCCCCGCATCCCGCGCGCGGCGCGACGCGTACCGCTCGCTCGTCATGGAACCGCGCGAGTTCTCCGGTGCGGCGGCGTTCCTCGCCAGCGGCACGGGCCTTACCGCGGTGTTCGCGACGAACGATCGCCTCGGCGCACAGCTGCTCGCCGACGCCGCCGATCGCGGGATGCGGGTGCCCGACGACCTCGCGGTGGTCGGCTACGACAACACCGAGCTCTCCCGGCTCGTGCGTCCGGCGCTCACGAGCGTGGACCAGCCGCGGGGCGCGATGGGAACGGCCGCGATGGCGCAGGCGCTCGCGTTGGTCGGATCCGGATCCGCCGAGCACCTGATCGTAGCGCCGACCCTCGTGGTGCGCGGCTCGAGCGTGCGCGCGGCCCCGTTAGATTGAGGGGATGACCGATCCGTGGGGCGATGCGCCGCGCATCGCCGTCGGCCGCGCGAGCGGAGGGCGGATCGTCGCCGCCGCGCCCGGAGCCGTCAGACGCACGCTCGCCGTCGCGGAGTTTCCGGCCTGGGTCGCCGCGCGAGAGGCGGAGCGACCCGTGCGGTGGGTGTGGGCGAGCGCCGGCGAGTGGTATCCACCGCTGCTCGCCGCCGGGGTGCGCGTCGAGCGCTGCCACGACCTGCGGCTGTGCCATGCGATTCTCATGAACGCCGTTCCGGCGGCGGACCTCACGAGCGATGTCGATTGGGTGACGGCCGACGAGCAGCACGCGCCCGCCCTGTTCGAGCTCGAGCGCCCGAGCCGCGACGACCTCGATGAGGTGCTGCGCGAGCTCGCGCGTCAGGACGCGGCGCTCGAGGCCGCCGAGGATCCCGGCCGCCTGCGGCTGCTGCTCGCCGCCGAGTCGGCGGGCGCTCTCGTGGCGGCCGAGGCGCGCACGGCGGGCGTTCCATGGGATGCCGATCACCACGCGGGGATCCTCGACGACGTGCTCGGACCGCGCGGGGCGGGCGGGGTGCCGGAGAACATGGCCCGCCTCGCCGGCCAGGTGCGCGAGGCGCTGGAGGATCCGCAGCTGTCGCTCGATTCCCCGCCGCGACTGCTGCGCTCGCTGCGCGCCGCGGGCCTGCAGGTCTCGTCGACGAGCAAGTGGGAGCTGCAGGAGATCGAGCACCCGGCGATCATGCCGCTGCTGGAATACAAACGCCTCGCGCGCCTGCTCACCGCCAATGGCTGGGCGTGGCTGGACACCTGGGTGCGCGGCAGAAGATTCCGCCCGGTCTATGTACCCGGCGGCGTCGTGACGGGGCGGTGGGCGGCCGCGGGAGGCGGCGCACTGCAGATCCCTCGACAGCTGCGCGGGGCGATCCGCGCCGATCCGGGACGGCGCATCGTCGACGCCGATGTCGCGCAGCTGGAACCGCGCGTACTCGCAGCGATGTCGCGCGACGAACGCATGGCGAGGGCCGCCTTCGGGCGCGACCTGTACGACGGCGTCGTGGAGTCGGGCGCGGTGCAGACCCGCGACGAGGCCAAGATCGCAGTGCTCGGGGCGATGTACGGTGCCACGACCGGCGACTCGGGCCGCCTGGTGCCGCGCTTGCGGCACGCCTACCCGCGAGCCATGGCGCTCGTCGACGGAGCGGCGAAGACGGGCGAGGAGGGCGGCACCGTCTCGACGTGGCTCGGCCGCACGTCGCCCGCGCCGGGCGAAGAGTTCCGGCGCGTTCAGGCGCGGGCGTCCGCCGCCGATGCGACGCCGGCCGACGAACGGCGGGCGCAGCGCGCCGCCCGCGACGTCGGGCGATTCACCCGCAACTTCGTCGTGCAGGGCACCGCCGCCGAATGGGCACTGGCGTGGATGGCCGACCTGCGGCTGCGCATCGCGCGCCTTCCCGGGGTCGCCCCCGAACGTGCGGCGCCCGCTTCCGGCCCCGCGTTCGCGCGCCGGGCCCACATCGCGTTCTTCCTGCACGACGAGGTGATCGTGCACGCGCCGGAGGAGCAGGCGGACGCGGCTGCAGACGCACTTCGCGAATCGGCCGCCGCCGCGGGGCGACTGCTGTTCGGCTCGTTCCCCGTCGACTTCCCGCTCGACGTGTCGATCGGAGACAGCGCGGCGGAATAGCCGGAGTCCGCCGTCAGGCGACGGTGTGCGCGCGGGAGTCCGCCCACGAGGCTCGGCGCCGCGCGAACGCGTCGAGGTCGGCATCCAGGCGCGCCGCGACGTCGGGGAGCCGGGCCGCGATGTCCGCCGTCTCAGGCGCGTCGGCGTCGAGGTCGTACAGCGCCTGATCCACCGCGGCGGGCGGCGTCATTCCCTCCTGCACGTTCCGCACGCGCTTGTACCGCCCCCGGCGCACCGCCCATTGCCCGTCGTGCTCCCAGAACACCGCGCGCTCCTCCTCTGCGCCCGCGGCGGCCTCCGACGTGCCCGCGGCCATCAGTTCGCCGAGGAGCGACCGGCCGTCGACGCCGTCTGCCGTGCCGGCCCCCGCTGCCTCGAGGATCGTCGGCAGCAGGTCCATCATCGCGCCAACGCCGTCGAACTCGGCGCCCTCGGGCAGCATGCCGGGCCACGAGATCATCGCTGGAACGCGGATGCCGCCTTCGAAGAGCGATCCCTTCGTGCCGCGCAGCCCGCCAGCGGATCCGCCGCGGTACGAGATCTCCTCACCGTCAAGCCAGTTCCGGCTCTCAGCGGAGGGGCCGTTGTCGCTCGACATGAACACAATCGTGTTCGCGCGTGCGCCCGCGCGGTCGAGCGCGTCGAGGATCACCCCCACGGCGTCGTCCATCGCGGCGATCATCGCCGCCATCGCCCGACGGTCGTCGGGCAGGTGCGCGAATCGATCCATGTACTCTTGCGGGGCGTGCAGCGGATAGTGCGGCGCGTTGAACGGGACGTAGCAGAAGAACGGCTCGTCGCGGTCGGCGCACCGCTCGATGAACTCGCTCGCGCGGCGCCCGATCGCCGTGGTCAGGTACTCGCCGTTGAGCCAGACCTCGCGGTCGTCCTCCCACAGATCGTGGATCGGATCGTGGTCGCCCCAGTAGTAGATGTGCGAGTAGTAGTCGACGCATCCGGCGCGGAAGCCGAACGTCTCGTCGAAGCCGTAGTTCGTCGGGGCGTAGTCGGCGGACGCGCCGAGGTGCCACTTGCCGAACAGACCCGTGCGATAGCCGCGATCGCGCAGCTCGCTCGCGATCGTCGCCTGCGGCGGCAGGCCGGGCGTGTGCCGGGTGCCCCCGAGGATCGACTCGACCCCGGCGTGCGCCGGATACTTCCCGGTGAGGAGCGACGCGCGCGACGGCGAGCACACGGGCGAGTTCGAGTACCACTCGGGCAGTCGGACGCCGCTTGATGCGAGCCGGTCGAGGACCGGAGTCGCCATGTCGTCGGCGCCGAAGCTGCCGAGGTCGCCCCAGCCGAGATCGTCCGCGTAGATCACGATAACGTTCGGCGGCACTGCCGTTTTCTCAGTCACTCATCCAGAATAATCCATCAAATTGACTAATGCAATATGATCGAGTCATGCCTCATGAACGAGACTCCGCGCCCCGGCGTCCGCCCGCTCCGGGCGGGCGGCGCGGCACGAACCTCCCCCGGGTCGCCGACTACAACCAGATGCTCGTGCTCGACCTCGTGCGCCGCACGACCGGGATCAGCCGCGTCGAACTCGTGCAGCACACAGGGCTCACCGCGCAGACGCTGAGCAACATCACCCGCCGCCTCTTGGGCGCGGGCCTGATCCGCGAGTCGGGCCGCGAGAACATCGGCACGGGCGCACCGCGCACGCTCTTCGAGGTCGAGGCGACGGGGCGCTACTCGATCGGCCTGCACATCGATCCCGCACGGCTGACGTGCATCGTGCTCGACCTCGCCGGCGAAGTCGTCGCGAGCAACGTGCGGCCGACGCCCAACACCGCTGACCCCGCCGACGTGATCGAGGAGATCGCGGCGGCGATCAGCGCGCTCATCGAGGAGACGGCCGTCCCGGCCCCACGGATCGCGGGCATCGGCGTCGCCACCCCGGGCCCGCTCGACGTCGCGCGGGGGGTCGTGATCGACGCGCCGAACCTGCCGGGGTGGGAGCTCGTCGACCTCCGCCAGGACCTCGAGGCCCGGATGGGCTACACCGTCATCATCGAGAAGGACGCGACCGCTGCGGCGCTCGGCGAGACGTGGAGCTCGCAGGCCGCATCCCGCAACATGGCGTTCGTCTACCTCGGCACGGGCGTCGCGGCCGGCGTTATACTCGACGGGGACGTCGCTCGCGGCGCGAGCAGCAACATCGGCGACATCGGGCACATGAGCGGTGCCCCGGACGGGCCGCTATGCTACTGCGGCGGCCGCGGCTGCCTCGCCACCACCGCGATGCCTGCGTCGATCGTCGGCGAGGCCGTCGATCGCGGAGCACTCGATCAGGTGGACCTCGACGATCCGCGTGCCGTCGAGATCGCGCTCGCGGAGCTCGGCCGCCTGGCCGCCGACGGACGCCCGGCCGCTGCGGAGATCCTGGACCACGTCGCGCACAGCTTCGGACGCGTCGCCGGGCAGCTCGCCAACGCGCTCGACCTCGATGCGATCGTCTTCGGCGGACCGCAGTGGCCGACGTTCGAGACGAGCTTCCTGCGCGTCGTGCCGGGCGAGGTCGAGAATCTCTTCGTGCATCGAGCTCTCCACGGGGTCACCGTCAGAGGCACGTCGATCGGCGAGCACGTGGGCGCGGTCGGTGCCGCGTCGCTCGCGATGTGGTCGACCACGTTCGACGCGCCGCGCCAGCTGTTCCTGCCGCACTGACCTCGGAGGGAACGCCGCGGGCGCCGGACCGATCAGCCGGTCCGGCGCCCGCGCTCACCGATCCGCGCTGTCGCACGCGCCGGTCTCGATCGCCGCAGGCGCCGTCTGCGCCGCCCGGATCCGCGCCACGTCGAACTTCGATGAGCGATCGAAGCCGTAGATTCCGTTCTGCTCCTGGAACACGTCGGTCAGCTGTGTGTAGCAGTAGCCGAACATCTCCGGGTGCTGCAGCAGCACCGCGACCTGCCCCTCGAAGCGCGCGTAGAACTCCTCGAGGGTGCGCACGCGGTCGCCGTATCCCCATCCCTCGGCGTCGGCGCGGCCGGCCTCGGCCGCGTTCCACCAGATGCCGCCGAACTCGCTCACGAAGAACGGCTGGCCCCCGTACGGGATCGACCACGACGCGTCGGTCGTCGGCGAGGGGTTCACGAACGGGTCCCCATCGGCGAGCCGTGCGAAGTGCGCCGCGAGCTCGGCCGGATCCGCCTCGTAGTCGTGACTGTCGAAGACATCCGACTCCGGGATCCGGTGCGCGTACCCCGACGTGTCGAGCACCGGCCGCGAGGTGTCGAACGCCTTCGTCGCCAGGAACATGCCGCGCATCACGTCGTCGAGCGCCGTGATGCGATCGCCGTACGCCTGCCACGTCTCGTTCATCGGGCACCACCCGATGATCGACGGGTGCGAGTAGTCGCGCTCGACGACCTCCAGCCATTCCTGGATGTAGGAGGCGTCCGGCTGCTGGTTCGTCGACTCGCCCTCCCGGGAGTTGCAGCCCCAGTCGCCGAACTCGCCCCACACCAGGTATCCGAGGCGATCGGCGTGGTAGAGGTACCGCTCCTCGAACACCTTCTGATGCAGGCGCGCGCCGTTGAAGCCCGCGGCCATCGCCAGCTCGATGTCGCGCACGAGGTGTTCGTCGGTCGGGGCCGTCATGAGCCCCTCGGGGTAGTACCCCTGATCGAGCACGAGGCGCTGGAACACCGACTCGCCGTTGATCAGGATCGCCTTGCCGTCGATCGAGATGCTGCGCAGGCCCGCGTACGAGTCGACGGCGTCGATCAGCGCGCCGTCCGCGCCCCTCAGCTCGAAGCGCACGGTGTACAGGAACGGATCCTGCGGTGACCAGAGCCGCACCCGGTCTGCTGGGATCGTGACGCTCGTCCGCGGCGCGAGGTCGAGGTCCGCCCGGACAGAGGCGCGCGCCGCTTCCCCGCGGTCGTCAGAGACGATGACATCGACCCTCCCGCCCCGAACGCTCCTCGACAGCGGAACCTCGATGTCGAGCGCGGATCCGGCGACGTTCGGCGTGATCCGCGGCCGCCGGACCGCGGCCTGTGGCACGGGCTCGATCCAGACGGTCTGCCAGATGCCGGTCGTCCGCCAGTAGTGGGCGCCCTGCGGGATATAGGTGCGCGACTGCTTGCCGCGGGCCTGCGGCAGCGACGGCTCGTCGCGGGCGCGCACGACGAGCGGAACGTCCTCACCGGGCACGACGCGGTCCGTGATATCGATCGTGAAGCTCGAGAACCCACCCCGGTGGCGGCCCACCTCCTCTCCGCCGACCCAGACGGTGGCGTCGTGATCGACCGCGCCGAAGTGCAGCAGGATGCGCTCACCGGCCCATTCCCGCGGCACCCGGATCGTACGCCGATACCAGACGGCGCGGTGGAAGTCGTGGTCGCCGATGCCGGACAGCGCGGACTCCGGCGCGAAGGGCACGAGGATCTCCCCCGCGAGCTCTGCCTCGTGCAGCCCGCGCTCGCGCCCCGTGTCGGCGCGATCGACCTCGAACTGCCACCGCCCGTTGAGGCTCATCCACCGGTCGCGGCGAAACTGCGGCCGCGGGTACTCAGCGCGGGGAACCTCGTTCGGTGTGTCGGTCATCAGTGTTCCTTTCGTCGTCTCCACGGGCGCGCGCCGCCCGCCCGCTACTCCTCCGCCGTGCTCGCTCATGCGTCGCCCCTCCGGAACCGCAGCGTGGCGAGCTGGAACGGACGCAACGCCACCTCGACGCGCGATCCGGCGACCGCCCTGGTGATGACGCCCTGCTCCGCATCGCGCTCGAGCAGGTCCGTCGCGGAGGCATCGGTCCAGGCGAAGGTCGTCTCCACGGAGGCGCTCGATCGGTTGCCGTGTGCCTCGTACAGGCGCACGATCAGATCGCCGGAACGATCCTCCGCGAGCTTGACGCTCTCGACGATGACCGCATCGTCCGAGACGCGGATCAGCGGCTCGACCGGCCGCCCCGTCGTGGGCCGCAACGGCAGGTGCTGTGCGTACCCGTCGGCGATCGCCTCGGGGATCCCGCCCGGCCGCACGCTCACCGTGAACTCGTGCGCGCCCTGATCCGCGCTCGGATCGGGGTACTTCGGCGCCCGCAGCAGCGACAGACGGGGCGTCGTCATCGGCCGGCCGTCGGGCGCGGGGCCGCTCCGGACATCATGCCCGTAGACGACGTCGTTGGCGATCGAGACGCCGTAACCGGGCTCACCGACGTGGATCCAACGGTGCGCGACGGTCTCGAAGCGGGCCGCGTCCCACGAGGTGTTGCGGTGGATCGGGCGGCGGAGGTGGCCGAACTGGATCTCGGACACCGACTCGCTCGCATGGACGTCGAGCGGGAAGGCGAGCTTCAGGAGCTTCTGCGACTCGTGCCAGTCGATGTCGAACCGGTACTCGATGCGCCCGTCGATGAGGGCGATCCGGGCCTCGATCCGCGTCGCGCCGATGTCGTGCACGACTTCGACGCCTCGGGCGCCGGCGCGGACGGACGCCGGACCGAGCAGGTCGCGCCCGCTGCGCTGATCCTCCTCGTTGATGTCCCACGCGTCCCACTCGCGCGGCGTGTCCCGGAAGAGCTGGAGCACCCCGCTCGGCGCCCCGGACGGGATCAACTCGCGCTCCGCGATGCGGTCGTAGACCGACACCAGCGCGCCGCGGTCGTCGATCTCGACGCGGAGCGCCGGATCCTCCAGGACGAAGCGGTCCCCGTCGCGCACCGCGCGCGCGGCGGACGGCGCGTCCGCCTCCGCGATGCCCATCGCGGCAACGCCCCCGCGCGCCACCGGGCCGGCGTTCGCCGCGAGCGGCGCGTCGCCGCCGTCCGCGAGGGCGTCGAGCGCCCGATCGATGATGCCGCCGAGATCGGCCGCGACGCGCGCGTAGTCGCGCTCCGCCTCCTGATGCACCCAGGCGATCGATGTGCCGGGCAGGATGTCGTGGAACTGCAGCAGCAGCACCGTCTCCCACGCCCGCGCGAGCTCGTCGTACGGGTAGAGCGTTCCGCGGAGCACGGCGGCCGTCGCCGACCACAGCTCGGCCTCGCGAAGGAGAGCCTCGCTCCGGCGGTTGCCGCGCTTCCCCCTCTGCTGGGAGATCAGGGTGCCGCGGTGCAGCTCGAGGTACATCTCGCCTGCCCAGACGGGCGGTGATTCCAGCTCGGCCTCCGCCTGCCGGAAGAACGTTTCGGGAGCCCCGAGCCGTACGCGCGGGGATCCGTCGAGGTCGTTCTTCCGGTCCGCGGCCGCGATCATCTCGCGCGTCGGACCCCCGCCGCCGTCGCCCCAGCCGAACAGCCCAAGCACGTTCTTCGCCGCGCCCTTCTGCCGGAACTGCCGCTCCGAGCGGGCGAGGTCCATCGCACCGAGATCCGAGTTGTAGGTCTCGGCGGGCGGGAAGTGGGTGAACACGCGGGAGCCGTCGATGCCTTCCCACAGGAAGCTCGAGTGCGGCATCGGGTTGATCTCGTTCCACGACGGCTTCTGCGTCAGAAAGTACCGCGCGCCCGCGGCGCGGATGATCTGCGGCAGCGCCGCCGAATACCCGAACGAGTCGGGGAGCCAGCCGATCTCGGTGTCCACTCCGAACTCGTCGCGGAAGAACTGGGATCCGAGGACGAACTGCCGGGCGAGGGCCTCCCCGCCGGGCATGTTCGTGTCCGACTCGACCCACATTCCGCCGACGGGGCGGATCGAGCCGTCGGCCACCGCCCTCTTCACCCGCTCGAAGAGCTGCGGGTGGCTGGCCTTCAGCCATGCGTACTGCTGCGCCGACGACGCGGCGAATACGAACCCCGGGGTGCGCTCGATGAGGTCGAGCACGTTCGAGAATGTGCGGGCGACCTTGCGCACGGTCTCCCGCGTCGGCCACAGCCATGCACAGTCGATGTGCGCATGGCCGACGGCCGTGACGACGAGCGAGCTGGTGGGGGCCGCCGTCTCGAGGATCGGCGCGAGCACCTCTCGGCCGCGCGCGGCGGTTCCGGCGATGTCGTCGGGATCCATCACGTCGACCATGCGCTCGAGTGCGTGCACGATCTCGGCCCGGCGCGCGCCCGATTCCGGAAGCACGTCGACGAGCCCGTCGAGCGCCCTGACGTCCTGGAGCAGCTCCCAGACCTCGACGTTCCTGCGGGCGATCGAGACGTCGCGCAGGCGGTACTGCAGCGCCTCGCCTGCGGTCGCCTTATCCCCGACGGCGGTCGGCTCGTACTCGTAGGGGACCTGCACGATCGGGTTTGCCGCCGCCTCGATCAGCAAGCGGAACGGGCCGCGGCCGTCGAGCGGCACCCACGCGTTGAGGGGTTCCAACGCTTTGACGATCGTGCCGTCCTCGCGGTAGACCGTGCCCTCGGCCTGGAACCCGGGCTGATCGCCCGTGAAGCCCAGGTCGACGATCAACTCGGTCTCGCCGAGGTCCCATCCGCCCGGGACCTCGCCCCGCACCTCGAACCAGACCGTGTCCCACGGCCGGCCCCACTCTGATCCGATCTCGAACGTGCGGAAGTCCTGTCCGACGGCGTCGGCGAATGGAATCGGCTCGCCCCCGACCGTCCATGAGCGGATCACGGTCGGGACCGTCTCCGCATACAGGGCGCGTTCGATCCGGAACGTCGTGAACCGGCGCACGCGCAGCATCGCGCGCGCCGCGGCGTCAAGCATGACGCGCCCGTTCGGGTTGGTGTCGTGAACCACGTGGTGTCTCTCCTTGGCAGTAAGCGTGATGACAGCGAGCGCCCGGCCGATCCCGGCCCGCTCGCGGGGGCGCCGGTCGCCCCGGCGCCCCGATGGGCTATCCCTTGATCGCGCCCCCGAGGCTCGATCGCATCAGGTGGCGTCGCAGGATCACGTACAGGATCGTCGGCGGCACCATGTAGATGACGGCGCTCGCGGTGAGCAGGCCCCAGTCGACCTGGTTGAAGGCGGTGAACGCCCGGAACAGGCCGATCGACAGCGGATAGAGGTCGGGCGACTGCAGCAGCACCAGCGGCGTGAGGAAGTCGCCCCAGATCGCCATGAACGTGAGCATCGCGGCCGCGCCGAGGCCCGGCATCACCAGCGGCCCGACGATCTTCCAGATCGCCTGGTACCGGGTCATCCCGTCGAGCCAGGCCGCCTCCTCGAGCTCCATGGGGATCGCGTCGATCGCGCCTTTCAGCAGCCAGAGCGTGATCGGCAACGCCTGGGCCGCCTCGACGAGGATCAGTCCGAACAGGCTGTTGTCGAGGTTCACCTGCACCATCAGCAGGTAGAGCGCGACGATCGTCGCGGGCACGGGGATCACGCGGATCAGCAGGATCGCGAACATGAAGAACTTCCGCCCCCGGAACCGGAAGCGCGAGAGCGCGTACGCGCCCATCACGCCGAGCGCCAGGTTCAGCGCCGTGCCGAGCACCGCGATGATGAGGCTGTTGAGCAATAGCCGCGGCGTCTCGGCGCCCGAGAAGAAGCCCACGAAGTTGTCGAGGGTCAGGTCGGGCACCCCGAGAGTGGATCCCGCATCGGCGTCGAACGCGCTCACCAGGAGCCACGCGAACGGCACCAGGCAGAACAGCGCGAGCAGCGTGATGAGCGCGTACTGCAGCGCACGCTGAATCACGACGACGAGGGGGATCCGGCGCCGGGCGCGGGTGGTGGTCGCGGCCATCAGACGTCCACCTTCGCAAGTCGCACGTACGTGAGGCCGAGCACCATCAGCAGCACCAGCAAGATCACGGAGGCCGCGCTGCCGAGACCGATCTGCGAATACTGGAACGCACGCTCGTAGATGAAGATGGCGGTGAGCCGGGTCTCGCCGCCGGGCCCGCCCTGCGTGAGGAAGTACACGAGCCCGAACACGCCGACCGTCGTGATCGTCGTGAGCAGCAGGTACAGGAACACCGGGCCGCGGATCAGCGGCAGCGTGACGTAGCGGAACACCTGCCACGCGCCCGCGCCGTCGATCCGCGCCGCCTCGATCAGTTCCTCGGGGACGTCCTCGAGCGCCGCCTGGAACATGATCATCGCGAAGGCGATGCCGCGCCAGATATTCACCGCGATGATGCACAGCATCGGCGCCGTCTGCAGCGCCGCGACGGGGGCCTGCCCGAATACATGCAGCAGCTGGTTGAGCGTGCCGTCCTCCCGCGGAGAGAGCACGCTCGCCCAGGTCAGCGACGCCACGACCTCCGGCACCACCATCGGCAGCAGCACGGCGGCCCCGAACGCGCCCTTGCCCTTCAGCCATTTCCGGGTCAGCAGCACCGCGGCGAGCATCCCGAGCACCGTCTGGCCGATGATGGCCGACAGGAACACGAACTGCGCCGTGTTCCACATCGACGCTCCGAAGTCGTCGGAGGTGAGCAGGTACTCGTAGTTGCGCAGCCCGACGAACTTCGGGTTCCGCGCGGCGGAGCCGGTCAACTGGGTGTTCGTGAAGCTGAGGTAGAGCCCGTATATCGCGGGGAGCACGACGAACGCGGCGATGAGCAGCGCCGACGGCCCGAGGAGCACCGGCAGCATCCCGCGGTCGCGCCGGGATCGCGGCCGGCGCTCGGGCATCCTCGCCTGAGTGACGGTGACGGTCTGGTACGCCATCACTCAGCGATCAGATCGGGGCCGAGGAACTCCTCCGCTTCTCGAGCGAACGCGTCGGCCGCCTCCGACCCGTCCGCGTCGCCCAGGAGGATGTCGCCCGTCGCGTTCTGCACCGCCTGCGCAATCTGATCCGATCCTTCGCCGGTCGGCGGCGCGATGCTCGACTGCAGCTTCTCCTCGGCATCAAGGAGCACCGGCTCGCTCGCGTACGGCTCGATATCGGCGATCCCCGCGCGAGGGGAAGCGGCGCCGACGGCCGCGAGCTGGGTTGCGATCGCCTCGCCCGAGCTGAGCCACTTCGCCAGCTCGACCGCCTCGTCCGGGTGCTCCGACTCGGCATTGATCGCGAAGCTGAATCCGCCGCCGGCGATCGAGTACGGCTCGGTCCCGTCGACGAGCGCCGGGTAGTTCCACGTGCCGACCTTCTCCTCGACGTCCTCGATGGGCGCACTCCCCTCGGGACCCCAGTCGTACCGCCAGCCCCAGGTGCCCTGAGCCGCGACGGGCAGCGTTCCCTCGGCGAACGACACGTACTTCGTGGGCTCCCAGGGGTTCGGGTTCAGCAGGTCCTCGACCGGCAGCAGGCCCTTCTCGGTGAGCTCGGAGAAGAGGTCGAACGAGGCGTCGAGCCCCTCGCCCTCGAGCTGCCAGGTGCCGCTCTCCTGGTCGAACAGGGTGTCGCCCGTGCCGGCGACGATCGGCAGGAAGCCCTCTGTCCACGTGCCCTGGCCCCACGCGGTGCCCGCGGGGAGCACGATCGACGGTTCGCCGGTCTTCTCCGTCACGGCTTCGAGCCGCTCGATGAGCTCGTACCACGTCTCGGGCTGCTCCGTGTCGATGCCGAGGTCGGTCAGCACGTCCTCCCGGTAGAACAGACTCTGCACGCTGCCCTCGTGCGGCACGGAGTAGACGTGCCCGTCGGCCTCCTGCGCACGATCGCGCGAGACCTCGTAGAAGTCGCCCCAGTCCTCCCACTCGTCGAGATGGTCGTCGAGCTCGAGCAGATATCCCGCCGCAGCCCAGCCGGTCAGCTGCGACCCGCCCGTATCGAGCACATCGGGGGCCGTGCCCGCATGGAGCTGCTGCGTGACCTTGGTCTTGAAGTCGCCGTCCGTCAGAATGTCGGCGACGAGCTCGACCTCGATGTCCTTGCCCTCCGCTTTCATGTCCTCTTCGAACTGCGGGATGAGCTTCTCGAGCACGTCGACGCGCGCCTGCTGGTACTCGAGGAGCGTGATCGTCACGGGGCCGGCGGGGTCGTCGCCCGCGCCGCAGGCGGTGATCCCGCCGAGGAGGACGGTGCCGGCCGCAGCGGCGGCGGCGAAGCGTATGCGTTTCATTGCGTGACCTTCCCTGCCAGCCAATTGACCACTTTATCAATTTGATGGACTAGCGTCCTGGGTAGTTTAGGTTTGTACTCACAAATAAGTCAACAGGTTCGATGACCGCGTTCGGCGGTCGACCTCGCGCACCGTGTCGGGGGTTCGCGCGATGATGGAACCGTGGACATTCTGGAGAGCTTCAGCGCACCGACCGCGGCATGGTTCCGCGGTGCGTTCGCGAAGCCGACCGACGCGCAGGCCGGCGCGTGGGCGGCGATTGCCGCGGGGCGGCACGCACTCGTGGTGGCTCCGACCGGGTCCGGCAAGACGCTGTCGGCATTCCTCTGGGCGCTCGACCGCGTGTTCCTCGAGGAACGCGGCGCTGACGCCCTGCCCGGCTTCGAGGGGCGCACGAAGAAGCCGTCGAAGCGACGCACGAAGATCCTCTACATCTCGCCTCTGAAAGCACTCGGCGTCGACGTCGAGCGCAACCTGCAGTCGCCCCTCGTCGGCATCACGCAGGCGGCGAAGCGGCTGGGCGTCGATCCGCCCGAGGTGTCGGTCGGCGTGAGATCGGGCGATACCCCGCCGCGCGATCGCCAGCGCATGCTGCGCAACCCGCCCGACATCCTGATCACCACGCCCGAGTCGCTGTTCCTCATGCTCACCTCGGGCGCGCGCGACACCCTGCGCGAGGTGCACACCGTCATCGTCGACGAGGTGCACGCGGTCGCCTCGTCGAAGCGCGGCGCACACCTGGCCGTCTCGCTCGAACGGCTCGACGACCTGTTGGAACGCCCGGCGCAGCGCATCGGGCTGTCGGCCACCGTGCGCCCGATCGACGCGGTCGCGGGCTTCCTCGGCGGATCCGCGCCCGTCGACATCGTCGCGCCCCGCGCCTCGAAGACGTTCGAGCTCGCGGTGCGCGTTCCCGTCGACGACATGACCGACCCGCCGCCCGCCGGGGCGCGCGAGCCGTCGCACCGCGCCGATCTGTCGGGGGCGGCGTCGGGCGAACCGATGGCGCCCGCCGACGACCGGTTCTGGGAGGGCACGCCGGGCGCGGGCGACGCGATGCCCGATGCGTCGAACGTCGAGGTCACCGGATCCATCTGGCCGCACGTCGAGGAGGCGATCGTCGACCGCGTGCTCGAGAATTCGTCGACGATCGTCTTCGCCAACTCGCGCCGCCTCGCCGAGCGGCTCACGGGGCGGCTGAACGAGATCTACGCCGACCGACTCGGGCTCGAGGCGCCCGCACCAGCGCAGGCCGCCGCGATGCCCGCGCAGTCAGGGCAGACGGCGGGAGTGGCGCCGGTGCTCGCGAAGGCGCACCACGGATCCGTGTCGAAGGATCAGCGGGCGATCGTCGAGGAAGAGCTGAAATCGGGTGCGCTGCGCTGCGTCGTCGCGACGAGCAGCCTCGAGCTCGGCATCGACATGGGCGCGGTCGACCTCGTGATCCAGGTCGAGTCGCCGCCGAGCGCCGCGAGCGGCCTGCAACGGGTCGGCCGTGCGGGGCACCAGGTCGGCGAGATCAGCAGGGCAGACCTCTTCCCCAAGCACCGCGGCGATCTGCTGCACACGGCGGTCGTCACCGAGCGCATGCTGTCGGGGGCGATCGAGGCGATCGCCGTGCCGCAGAATCCGCTCGACATCCTCGCCCAGCAGACGGTCGCCGCGTCGGCGCTCGACGCGGTCGACGGCGAGGAGTGGTACGCGTCGGTGCGCCGCAGCGCGCCGTTCCGGTCGCTGCCGCGCAGCGCGTTCGAGGCGACGCTCGACCTGCTCGCCGGGCGGTACCCCTCCGACGAGTTCGCCGAGCTGCGCCCGCGCATCGTGTGGGATCGCGATCGCGGCGCGTTCGAGGGGCGGCCCGGCGCGCAGCGCCTCGCCGTCACGAGCGGCGGCACCATTCCCGACCGCGGGCTGTTCGGGGTGTTCGTCGCGGGCGAGACCCGCAATGCGCGGGTCGGCGAGCTCGACGAGGAGATGGTCTACGAGTCGCGCGTGAACGACGTCTTCACCCTTGGCACGACGAGTTGGCGCATCGTCGAGATCACCCACGACCGCGTGAACGTGCTGCCCGCGTTCGGTCAGCCGGGCCGGGTGCCGTTCTGGACGGGCGACGGGCTCGGCCGGCCGGCAGAGCTCGGCGAGGCGCTCGGGAAGTTCACCCGCGAGATCGCCGCGGCGCAGCCCGAGACCGCGCACCACCGGCTGCGCGAGGCGGGGCTCGACGACAGCGCGCGCACGAACCTGCTGGCGCACCTCGACGAGCAGCGGGCGGCCACGGGTGCCCTGCCGACCGATGTCACGCTCACGGTCGAGCGCGGTCGTGACGAGGTCGGCGACTGGCGCATCATCCTGCACTCGCCCTATGGCATGCACGTGCACGCGCCGTGGGCGCTCGCCGTGAGCGCGCGCATCCGCGAGCGGCTCGGCGTCGACGGCTCCGCGGTCGCGAGCGACGACGGCGTCATCGCCCGCATCCCCGACGCCGAGGCCGATCCGCCGGGCGCCGAGCTGTTCGTGTTCGATCCCGATGAGCTCGAGCAGATCGTCACCGACGAGGTGGGCGGATCCGCACTGTTCGCCTCGCGGTTCCGCGAATGCGCTGCCCGCGCCCTGCTCATGCCGCGCCTGCGGCCGGGTACGCGCATGCCGCTCTGGCAGCAGCGGCAGCGTTCGGCCGCACTGCTCGACGTCGCGCGCGGGCACCCGACGTTCCCCGTGATCCTCGAGACGCTGCGCGAGGTGCTGCAAGACGTCTACGACCTGCCCGCGCTCGTGCGCCTCGCGCGCGGCATCGGCGAGCGGCGCATCCGCCTGGTCGAGTCCGAACCCGCGCAGCCGTCGCCGTTCGCGCGCGATCTGCTGTTCGGATACATCGGCGCGTTCATGTACGAGGGCGACTCGCCCCTCGGCGAGCGCAAGGCCGCGGCCCTGTCGGTCGATCCGGCCCTGCTCGGCGAACTACTCGGCCGCGTCGAGATGCGCGAGCTGCTCGATCCCGACGTCGTCGCGCGATACGAGCTCGAGGTGCAGCGCCTTGCGCCCGACCGACGCGTGCGAGGGATCGAGGGCACAGCCGACCTGCTGCGCCTGCTCGGTCCGCTGTCGGTCGCCGAGGTCGCCGCCCGGCTCGAACCGGGCATCGGAAGTGAGGGGTCGCCAGAAGAGGCTGGTTCTGCAGGCCCCGAGGCCGCAGTTCTCGGCGACCCCGCTTCGGCGGAGGAAGCCGCAGGACACCTGGCCGAGCTCGTGCGCGCGAAGCGGGCGATCGCCGTCAGCGTTGCCGGAGACGAGCGGTACGCGGCCATCGAAGACGCCGGACGGTTGCGCGACGCGCTCGGCACCGCGCTCCCCATCGGGGTGCCGGTCGCCTTCACCGAGCCGGTGGCCGATCCGCTGGGCGATCTCGTCAGCCGCTACGCCCGCACGCACGGGCCGTTCGCCGTCGCCGGTCTCGCGGCCCGTCTCGGCGTCGGCGCCGCCGTGGCCCGCCACGCCCTCCAGCGCCTCGAGGCGAGCGGCCGCGCCGTCAGCGGGTTCTTCCTGCCGGAAGGATCCGCCGCGTCTCTCGCCGACGAGCCCGAATGGTGCGACGCGGAGGGGCTGCGGCGCATCCGCATGCGCTCGCTCGCGGCGCTGCGTGGATCCATCGAACCCGTCTCCCCCGCTGCGTACGCCCGGTTCCTGCCGTCGTGGCATCATCTGGATCGCCCGCTCGAGGGCGTCGACGGCGTGCTGCAGGTCGTCGAGCAGCTCGCCGGCGTGCCGATCCCCGCGAGCGCGTGGGAGACCCTCGTGCTGCCCGGCCGGGTCGAGGGCTACGCGCCCGCGATGCTCGACGAGCTGACCGCCGCGGGCGAGGTCGTCTGGTCGGGGGGCGGCCCGCTCGCGGGGC
>Ga0308157_10001701_pt1 | contig 42058 bp, 28 predicted proteins | sample PhyBR1_FD_201035 | JGI IMG/M metagenome (GOLD analysis project Ga0308157, IMG submission 201035) | Phyllosphere microbial communities from UC Gill Tract Community Farm, Albany, California, United States - DLSLB.R1 | ecosystem: Host-associated > Plants > Phyllosphere > Unclassified | place: USA... | reverse complement strand
CAGCTGGTAGAGCAATACACTTTTAATGTATGGGTCCTGGGTTCGAATCCCAGCCGGGTCACAAGTTTACTGAAAAGTAAATTTTTTTCATATTAATATTTTGTGATTTGGTGTTTCAAAGGCTTCCCTCAGGAGGCCTTTGATTTTTTTTATTTTCTTTTGTATTGTTAAATTTAAATCAAAAAAGCGTCACTTAAAAGCAACGCTCATATTTGATATTAAAATTTAGCTTAATTAAGCTAAAACCGTCATCTTAGCTCAATCAATCCAGGTGCATATTATCAATCAGTCGAATTCCGTCTACCACCACCACGATGAACGCCCTGAAATTTCTGTCTTTATAGAAAAAATCTGTTTCTTTTAATGTTTCTTCATCGGCAATCAGGAAATATTCAAGCTGCATTCCTCTCTGATGATCAAAAACATCCTGTACGCGCTGTTTGATTTCTTCAACTGTTAGTACACGGAACCATTCATTTACTTTTTTAAGGGTTTCATAAATGATTTTGGAGGCTTCTCTACGGTCTTTTTCAAGCCTTTGATTCCTGGAACTTAAAGCAAGTCCGTTTTCTGCCCTGAAAATAGGAACGCCTTTGATTTTTATCGGAAGCTTTTTCTTTTCAGTCATTTTTCTGATAATGGCAAGCTGCTGAAAATCCTTTTCACCAAAATACGCATTGTCAGGCTTTACCTGTCTGAACAGTTCTTCTACCACTGTTCCAACTCCATCAAAATGTCCCGGTCGTGATTTTCCTTCCATTTCAGCTTCCAGTCCATCGAAATCATAATGCAGGCTTTCTGTCTTTTCAGGATAAATGTCAGTGACTTCCGGGATATAAACAGCGTCTACAAGTCCTGATTTTTCAAGAATTGAAATATCCCGGTTGATATCTCTCGGATATTTTTCCAGATCTTTCGGATTGTTGAATTGTGTTGGGTTAACAAAAATTGATGAAACCACTAGGTCATTCTCATTTCTTGCCATTTTATAGAGCGAAAGGTGCCCGTCGTGAAGGGCTCCCATGGTGGGTGCAAAACCTATTTTCTTCCCCATTTCTTTCTGTCTTTCAATGAAATCCTGAAGAATCTTCTTGCTTTTTAAAACTTCCATAGTTTATTTTAATAGTAATTCAAAAATACTAAAAATATCATATAGTTATTATACACTTACAGATGGTTTTCATAATTTCAGACAGCGAATTATCGTAAAAAAATGTTAATTAAACTAATGTTGAATGTTTTTTCGTAATTTTGCGCATTAAAGCATTTTTACAAAAATTAGATAGAAGTTTATGCCGAATCAAAAAATACTGTACATTACTACAGAGATGTATCCATATCAGGAAGATACAAATATGGCTGCAGTGGTAAACAAAATGGCACTTAAGATGCACAATGAAGGCAATGATGTAAGAGTTTTTATGCCAAGATTTGGACAAATAAGTGAAAGGAAATTCCAGCTTCATGAGGTAATTCGCCTGTCGGGAATGAATATCATTATTAATGATCTTGACCAGCCTCTTATTATTAAAGTAGCGTCTCTTCCGGGTGAAAGACTTCAGGTGTATTTTATCGACAATGAAGAGTATTTCAAAAGAAAACAATATTATTTTGATGATGAAGGAAATTCTTTCGACGATAATGATGAAAGAGCTATTTTCTTCGCCAGAGGCGTAATTGAGACAATTAAAAAACTGAATTGGGTTCCGGATGTTATTCATCTCAACGGATGGATGTCTTCTTTCGTTCCTATCTACCTTAAAACATACTACGAATCCGATACTTACTTCAAGGATGCTAAGATTGTTCTTTCATTATATAATGAAAAGGATGCGCCTTTAGCTTCAAATATCGACGAAAAGTTGAAATTTGATAATATTTCAGGTCTTAAAGCGTTAGATAATCCAAGTGTAAAAACTTTTGTTGCCGAAAGTATGGGCTATGTGGATATGGTCGTAAAAGGCGATGAATTTTTGGACGAAGACCTTGATAAGGCATTCAACGAAACATCAACCCCGAAATCGGAATATTTGGACGTGGATTCTATTAATCAACTTTATTAAAAAAACACATTTTTAATGATTCATACTATTAAAAAGACAATCACCGCAATTTCTCTGGTGGTTTTTGGAAGTGCATTCCTTTACAACTGTGAGCCGGATGCAGATACTTTGGGAGAACAGCTGTTTCTAGATGGTGCTGCGCAAGGTAAAGAGGAAGCTTTTCCTGTCATTGCATATAATATCAACAATCACGATACTATTCGTACAGATGCTTCAAAGCTTACATATGGTGTTTTGGGTGCTTTTAATGAAGGCCAGTTCGGAATGCAAAAAGCATCTTACCTTACACAGGTTAAATTATCAACCTATGATCCTGACTTCGGTACCAATGCTGCGGTGGATTCTGTAGTTCTTGTAATCAAACCAAGATATGCTTCTGATTCTGTTACAACCAATACGGTAGATGACAACTACACTTACACTACAGCAGCAGATGGTGCTGTAAATGCTAAGAAAGTCGTAAATACATATCCCGCTCTAAAGTTCGGAAGAGCAAAAAAATCACTTACATTAAAAGTTCATCAGGTAGAAACATTCCTGAAATCTGCTTCTGATACTGTAAAGTCTAATCAGACATATGATATTAGTAATGAATTGGGTTCAAAAGTATTTAATGGAAATGTAAGTTCTGTAGCCATTACAAAAGATGACGGGGGAGCTGCCTTATTTACTTCTTCAACACCGGGTATCAGAATTCCGTTGGATAAGGATTTCTTTCAGACTAAGATTATCGCTAAAAAAGATCAGCCTGAGCTTCAGGATGCTTCTAACTTTATCAGATATTTTAAAGGTTTGAGAGTTTCTGTCGTGGAGTCAGATGGATATCTTTTCCAGTTTTCTCCTAACGACATGGAGATGATCATGTATTATAAATATGATAAAACAGAAAATGGTACTACAACCAGACCACAGACTTCTTATTCATTTGTATTAGGATCTGGTAATGCGCACATCGGTCAATATCAGTATGCTAGAGGTGGTTCTGCATCTGCATCTGCCGGCTATAATAATGTGACTGGTGATACAAGGCTTTATGCACAGGCAATGGGAGGTAATTCAATCGGTGTTAAAATCCCTGAAACTACTATTACTGAACTTAAAGATAAAGTATCAAAAGATAAGGTAGGAATCATCAGTGCCAAAGTAAGAATTTATCTAGATCCTACGTGGAAAGACACAAAATATACAAAACCTACAGAATTTACTTTGTTGCGAAGATATGTTGATCCGGGTAATACTTCTGATCCGACCAAAGTAAGAACGAATTTTACCAATGATTTGTTGAAATTATCAGCAGCTCCTGGATATAGTATTGTTAAAGCATACGATATGGATAAAGAAAAACCATATTATGACTTTATTGTTACGCAATCTATAAAAGAAATGATAGAGCCTGAAGCGAAACCATCAACAGATAAAACTGAAACAAAATACTTTAAAATAGATTTAGGAAGGTTTGAAACTAATTCTGACGGAACAAGTCTTGCCGGATACAAATTTACATCTACTTCCTATAATACAGGCAGAGCAGTATTTATAGGAAATGATGCAACAAATCCTAACCGAGTACAGCTTATGGTCACTTACGGTAAAAAATAAATTAAAACACACTTAAGAACACTTAAACACTTGATATAATTATGTGCGGAATCGTTGGATACACAGGTTTTCAGGACGCTTACGATATAGTAATTAACGGTCTTAGAAGATTAGAATACAGAGGGTACGACAGTGCCGGGATCGTTTTGGAAGACGGAAACAATAAACTCGAAGTTGAAAAAACGAAAGGTAAAGTAGAGGATCTTGTAAATATTTCCAGTCAGCTGAAAGGAAAGGCTAAAATCGGGATGGGACATACCCGTTGGGCAACTCACGGAGTTCCTAGTGACAGAAATTCTCACCCTCATTTGTCTAATAACAGCAAACTTGCTATTATTCATAACGGTATTATTGAAAATTATGATACCATTAAAACCATGCTTACCGGAAAAGGATTTACTTTCAAATCTGAAACTGATACCGAAGTTTTGGTAAATCTTATTCAGTATTTCATGGATCTTAATGCCGAAACGGATTTCCCTACTGCTGTAAGATATGCTTTAAATGAAGTATACGGAGCTTATGCAATTACTGTAATGCATGAAGATTATCCTGGAGTACTAGTTGTTGGAAGACTGGGGTCTCCATTAGCAATCGGTATTGGTGATAAAGAATATTTTATCGCTTCAGATGCTTCTCCTTTTGTAGAATTCACAAAAGAGGCTATCTATCTGGAAGAAGGGCATATGGCAACAATTTCACTGGAAAACGGAGTAGATATCAGAACCATTACCGAAAACTCTAAAATCGTACCGGAAATTCAGAAGCTTAAGCTAAGCCTTGAGCAGATTGAAAAAAGCGGATATGAGCATTTTATGCTGAAAGAAATCTTCGAACAGCCTAAATCCGTACACGATACAATGAGAGGAAGACTTTTGGTAGACGAAGGTGTTATCAAAATGGCCGGAATCTGGGATCATATCGAAAAATTCAAAAATGCCAACAGAATCATCATTATTGCCTGTGGAACGTCTTGGCATGCAGGATTAATCGGGGAATATCTTATAGAAGAATATGCAAGAATTCCTGTTGAAGTAGAATATGCATCCGAATTCAGATACAGAAACCCAATTATCACCGATAAAGATGTTGTTATTGCAATTTCCCAATCCGGAGAAACTGCCGACACTATGGCTGCTCTCAAACTGGCAAAAGAAAGAGGTGCATTTATTTATGGCATCTGTAATGTTGTAGACTCATCTATTGCAAGAATTACCGATGCAGGATCATACACGCATGCAGGTCCGGAAATCGGCGTAGCTTCTACAAAAGCTTTCACAGCACAGCTTACGATTCTTTCTTTAATTGCCCTTAAATTAGGTAAACACAACGGAAATTTAGGAAATGCAGATTTCATGAGCTTAATCGCTGAGCTGGATGCTATTCCTAAAAAAATTGAAGATGTACTAAGCTCTACCCACGAATTGGTACAAAATATTGCTAAAGATTTCGTTCAGGCAACAAATTTCTTATATCTTGGAAGAGGCTACAATTATCCGGCAGCATTGGAGGGAGCTTTAAAGCTTAAGGAAATTTCTTACATTCACGCAGAAGGATATCCTGCTGCTGAAATGAAGCATGGTCCTATCGCTTTGATCGACGAAAATATGCCTATTGTTATTATCGCTCCGAAAAAAGGACATTATGATAAAATCGTAAGCAACGTCCAGGAAATTAAGGCGAGAAAAGGAAAAGTAATCGCTGTTGTAAACCGTGGAGATACACAGGTAAGCGAAATGTCGGATTATGTTATTGAGATCCCTGAAACTTCAGAATGTTTCTCACCTATTATTGCATCTGTGCCTTTACAGCTGTTGGCATATTATATTGCAGTATACAGAGGAGCCAATGTTGACCAGCCGAGAAACCTTGCAAAATCTGTAACTGTGGAATAAAAAATACTTGTAAATAAAATAAATTTAGATTTCTTTCGTTATTTCAAAAAAAATCTTAAAAGTTTCTTAAAAAAATTATATATTTACGGCTTAATTATAAAAATTAACATGAAAAGGATATTTCTTTTATTATTGTCTGCGTCAGTAGCGTCGGTATCTTGTTCAGGTGGTGGTACTTCTTCTGTGGGGAAACCAGGAACAAAAGGAGAGTTGATACCAAGAGAAAAAACAAAATCATTTGTTGCAGAAAGACCATACGGCATGGTTGCAATTCCTGCAGGATCATTTGTTGCGGGGCTAACTGATCAGGACTTTACAAACAGTCCTGAAAAAGCTCAGGCAAAAACAGTTACTGTTTCTTCTTTCTTCATGGATGAAGCAGAAACTACAAATGCTGAGTATAGAGTGTTTATTAACTATGTAAGAGATTCTATCGCAAGAACCCTTCTTGCTGAAGCTGCCGGAGAAGGTGGTGAAGGTAAAGGAAGAGGTACAAGCATAGGAGATTATGCTTACCTTGCTCAAAAAGAAGAAAACTTAACACCATATCAGGAATATTTAGAAGCACAGGGAGGCGGAGACGAAAGTACTTTTGATCCTACCAAAAAAATCGACTGGAAAGTTCCATTGCATTGGAATACGTCTAAATATCCAGACGTAGAATATGCAGAAGTTCTTGAGTCGATGTATTTACCTGCTTCTTCAAGAGTTGGTAATGAAAGAATCCTTGATGTTAGTAAGCTTAAGTATACTTACAGATGGGGAGATATGGATGTTGCCATGGCCGAAAAAGAAAGAGGTGTAAACTACCTGAGAAGCGAAAGCATCGCCATCTATCCTGATACAACGGTTTGGGTAAAAGATTTCCATTTTGCTTATAACGAACCATTGTTCGAACAATATTTCTGGCACAAAGCTTACAAAGACTATCCTGTTGTTGGGGTTACCTGGGATCAGGCAAGAGCTTACTGTAACTTCAGATCTAAATTGAAATCTGATTATAACGAAAGTTTAAAAAGAAGAAAACAAAGACCATTGCAGTTCAGACTTCCAACGGAAATCGAATGGGAATATGCTGCAAGAGGCGGAATGCAAAATGCTACTTATCCTTGGGGAGGTCCTTACTTAATGGACGACAGAGGTTGCTACCTGGCCAACTTCAAACCTAAGAGAGGAGATTACATGGAAGACAACAAAAAAGGTACTTATACATATACTGCTCCGGTGAAGAAATTTAAAAAGAATGGTTATGGATTATATGATATGGCTGGAAACGTTTCTGAGTGGACATTATCTGCGTATAACAACTCTTCATACGGTTTCTCATCTACTTTAAATCCTTCTACAAAGAATCTGACTGATACTAAAAAATCAGTAAGAGGAGGTTCTTGGAAAGATGTAGGATACATGTTGATGAATGGTACAAGAGACTGGGAAAGAAAAGATTCTGCAAGAAGCTACATCGGTTTCAGAACCGTACAGGATATTCCGGAAGCTGCTGTTAAGCCAAGAAAAATTAACAGATAATTCTCAAACCATTTTATTTTTCAATAACAATTTTATTTAACACTAAAAAAAACTAACTTATATGTTTAAGACTAAAGATGCTTGGATGAATTTCTTCTATTCATTCGGTGCTGCAATTGTAATTCTTGGAGCTTGGCTTAAAATTACTCACATCAACATTGGACCTATTACAGGTAACGTTGCTCTTACCGTGGGACTTATTACAGAAGCGATTATCTTCATTATCTTCGCCTTCGACCCGCCAAAAACCGAAGAGTCTTATGCTTGGGAAAACGTATATCCGGAATTATTAGATAAACACGCAAATCCAAACCCTTTGCATTCTAATGTATCTTCTAAAAATACAATAGATCATTTTGCTGAACTTGAAAACTCTCTTTCAGGAAAATTAGATAAAATGCTTCAGGACGCTAAATTGGATGTTCAATTATTCGAAAGATTAAGAACAGGAATCGATAAATTCTCAAGTTCTGTAGACCAGATCAACCAAACTGTAGACGTTTCTGCTTCTACTCATAAATATAATGATCAATTAAATAAGGCTGCTCAGCATATGGAAAGCATGAATGCTCTTTATGCAATGCAGCTGGAAAACGGACAAAGACAGTCTGATTTCGCTAAAAAATATGTGGAAGATATGCAGAAATCTGTTGAACACTCACAAAAATTCAATCAAGAATTACAAGGTTTAACATCTAATTTAAATAACTTAAACAGAGTTTATGGTGGTATGTTGACTGCTATGAAGTCTTAATTCCTTAAACCATTTCTAAAATTTAACTACTTAACTAAAACAAAAAGAAAAGAATGGCACAAGGAAAACAGACACCTCGTCAGAAGATGATCAACCTGATGTATTTGGTGTTCATCGCGATGATGGCTCTAAATATTGATGCGGAAATCATTAGATCATATTATGACTCTACAGTTGCTTTAAAAGATACCCGTTTATTAACAGAAAGAAAAAACGAAGATATCTTTGAAAAAACATTAGAGGCTAAAGCTCAGCAGGTACCGGATACCTATGCTCAACCTTGGCAGCAATATCTGCAATTGAAGCAGAAGATCAATGCATTGGTACAACATGCAGATCAGATCAAGGATAAACTTAAAAAAGAATCTGAGTTCGTAGAGAGAGATCCTAAAACAAAAAAATTAGTTGATGTAAGTGAAAACTTTTCAGCGCTTAACAACAACGAAGCGACTACAACATATTTCTTTAAAGATGGAGATGAAAACTCTGCATCAAAAGGAGCTAAGGAACTGAAGGCAAAGATTGATGATGTTAGAAACTATATCAATGCAACTTTCGGAGGAAACTCTCAGCTAAAAGACTTAATTGACAGAGCTAATAAATCATTGATCGCTGAATATCCTAAAGGACAGTCGCCAAACAATAAAACATGGCTTCAGAATAAATTCTATCATCAGCCTCTAATTGCAGCACTGTCTAATCTTGAGATTATTCAGAATGATGCAAGAAACGTACAGTCTGATGCATTAGCATTATTATTACAGGAAAAAGTGGATGCTAGTATCAAATTCTCAAGCTACGAAGCAATTGTTTCTGCGCCTGTAGATGTTGTTGCGGGTAAACCTGCTGAAGCAGTTGTAATGCTAGGAAATTACTCTACAAGTAACAAGATTGTTATGTCTGGAGTTGGCAGACAAGAAAATGGAAAAGGATACGCTACTTTAAATACGAGCGGAATCGGGGAACATACCTTAAGCGGTAACATTACCTTAACAGATGCGACCGGTAAAGCACAAAGCTTCCCGTTCACTCATACTTATAATGTAATTGCCGGTCCTCAGGAAGTAAAACTTCAGAAAGGATTACTGCTTTCAGCGGATAAGATGAATGTAATGTATAGAGGTCTTGATAACCCAGTTTCTGGATCAATTTTAGGTGCTGACAATGCTAAGCTTTCCCTATCGGCTCCTGGAGCTGCTGTTAAGAGTACAGGACCAGGTAAGTGGAATGTAAAGCCAGGTGCTGGAAATGTATTGAAAATTACATTATCTGGAACAGACCCTTACGGAAAATCAATTTCGCAGGTTTTTGAATACAGAATCAAAAATGTACCTCCACCACAAGGACAGATCAGAGGTAAAAATATTTTACCGATGCCAGCGGGATCAGTTGAGAACCAATCTCTTTCTGCTGTGATTCCTGACTTTGACTTCCCGGTATCTTTCAACGTGACCTCGTTCATGGTAAGAGTTCCTGGTAGAGCGGCTTTACAAATTCAGGGTAACTCATTACAGGCTGCTTCTGGATTATTTAGAAATCTAAGACCTGGGGATGGTGTTTATATCTTTGATATTAAAGCAACAGCTGTTGGTTTAGGAGATCAGAGAATTGGAAATATCTCACCAGTATTAATTAATATCCAATAAAAATTAATAGAGTATTATGAAAAAATATATTAGCAGTTTTTTAGTAGTAGTTTCGGGATTTGCATTCTCCCAAACTATCCTGAACGCTTCTTCTCCTGAAGAATTCAGAAAATTGAGAGCTGAGAACAAAATGAAAGTTGGAGATACTGTTATCGACAAAAAAGTAAAACCTTTGGAATACGGGTTTGTTGATGATAAAGACATCCTTAAAAGCATGTTTGTTTGGGAGGTTATTGATATGAATGACAAAATCAATCAGCCTTTCTATTATAACAATCCGGACGGATTACTTTCCTCAGAGACAAAATCTTTGTATAAGCTTTTACTTGATGGTGCCATGAACGGTGACATTACTGAAGTTTATGACGATGAAAACTTTGTTACGAGACTTACTCCTCAACAAATTAAAGACAGATTGGTGAGTGTTCGTGTTGATGATGAAGCTGTAAACATTCTGAATAGTGGTCGTCAGTTGACCGAGCAGGAGAAAAAAGAACTTACTGACGTATATGAAACTACAACTGATAAAGTTAGGGTTTTGAAAGTATTCGGAATGTGGTTTATTGATAAGAGAGACGGGCAATTAAAGTACAGACCTTTAGGAATTGCTGCAATGGGACCAGATCCGCAGATGATTGGTAGAGTAGGTCCTGACGGACAACCTATTGAAGGTGCTAACGATCTTATTGACCTGTTCTGGGTATACTATCCAAATGCAAGAGAGATTTTAGCTAACAACTATGTTTATAACAGAAAAAATACCTCTGCAGATCTTTCTTTTGATGATTTGATCAATGCAAGAAGATTTTCTTCTGTAATTTTCAAATCTTCAACAGGTCTTGGTGATGGTGTTATCAAAGACTATATTCCAAGAGATGCTGATGAGCAGCTGGAAGAAAGCGACAGAATTAAATCGCAGATCCTTCAAATGGAAAATGATATGTGGAATTACTAAGATTTCACTTGATAATTATAGAAAACCTGAGTATTTTTACTCAGGTTTTTTTGTTATGGAAAATGTAGATTATATTATCGTGGGAGACGGCTATGCTGCGCTTTTCTTTGCCCATCAGCTGATTAAAAATAATAAATCATTCGTCCTGTATTCTGAAGGTAAACAAAGTGCTTCCCGTGTTTCTGCAGGTATTATCAATCCGGTAGTGTTGAAAAAATTCACCACATTCTGGAAAGCTCAGGAACAAATTGATTTCTTAAAAGAAACTTTAAGTGAAATTGAAAAATATACAGGGCAAAACTATTTAATTGACGCGCCTATTCACAGAATTTTCCATGATGAAAGCGAACAGCAGCTGTGGCTTAGAAAATCATCAAATAATGACCTGATAAATTTTTTAGACCAAAATTTCGCTCATTTAGAAGTGGTAAAAAACGATTTTAATTCAGGAAAGGTAAATCAGTCAGCCAGACTAGATGTTAATGGATTTTTTATCGGTTTATTCAGTTTTTTAGAAAATCATAAATATTTTATCAAAGAAAAATTTATTTATTCAGATCTTAATACTGCCGATCAGACCTATAAAGATTTTAAGTTTAAAAATATTTTATTTTGTGAAGGAATCGGAGTGAAAGAAAACCCTTTCTTTTCGGATATTCCTGTTAATCCGAATAAAGGGCATCATATTAAGGTTAATCTTTCTCAGCCGTTACCGGAAAATATGACCATTAAGAAAAAGCATTTTCTTTTTCCGATTCATGAGAATACTTATTTCTACGGCGGCACTTATGACCGGGAGCAGTCTCATTATGAAGTAGATTCTTCAGCAGTAGAGCAGCTCACGAAAGGATTAAAGGAATTTTATCCTTACGATTTCAACATTGAAGAAGTTAATTTCGGATTCAGGCCTACGGTAAAAGACAGACGTCCGATTATCGGGAAGCATAATGAACATCAATACATGTATGTTTTTAACGGGCTTGGTGCAAGAGGAATCCTTAATGGTTGTTATTTTTCAAAAAGTTTATACGATTATATCGAAAAAGGCATATCTCTTCATGAGGAGGTTTCTCTTGAAAGATTTATTTCCAAATAATTTTAGGGCATAACGGTATAGAATTTTCTTATGTTGAATAAAAGATAAGCTATGGACGAAAATATTCTGGGAATTGTTGCAGGAATTCTGACATCAGTGTCTATGATTCCACAATTAATAAAAGTTTTGAAAGAGAAAAACGCAGAAGATCTTTCCTGGACCATGATTCTGGTTCTCATTTCCGGTCTTTCCCTTTGGGTATGGTACGGATTTATAAAAGATGAACTTCCGATAATTCTTTCTAATGCTTTTGCGGTTATGGTTAATATCGTTTTGCTTATCTGCTGTATAATCTACAAAAAGAAATAAAAGAAACACTTTTGCGCTGGCAAAAGTGTTTCTTTTTCTTTTTATCTAATTTCTAAATTAGTAAGACGCCATCTTCGTACTTGAGGTTGGTTTATCTTTTTTATGATGAAACAGGACGATATTGTATCCTTTTCTCATAAAAGTTACTTCTCCGCGTATATCAGAATATTGATAGTCTGCGTTTACTGCAGTGTAATCAGGCTGTTCATCACTTTTTCTCATTTCATAGGCCTTCCCGTCAAGACGAACAATTACCGTATTTTGTGTTTCGTTAAGTGCAACTTCAAGTTTATCACCATAAGCATCCGTAAAGGTATTTTTTGTGATTTTGTCCTGATCTACAGTTTCAGTATCATTGAGATTCTGCATGTTAACTTCTTCCTCTTTACCCTGATGCTTACATGCAGTAAAAGTAAGAATGATAAAAAAAGCGCTAAGAAATATATTTTTCATACTATTTTGTTTTTATAAATTGTGGTGTTAAATATTTATAAATTTACGGATTTATTAAAGATAATATGTTAATTTTTTATAAAATATTATTGATAATACTTGTATAATAAATAACTCAAATTTTTTGTATTTTATTTTCAATCAATGAATAGAAAGGGATTTACACAAACTGCTTTCAATAAAGAGGTTGCAATGCTACCCGATAAAATACTTTTGAATAATTCACTATAGCTGATTAACCTTTTTCATAATAGTTACTTGTAAAATGGCCAATATTAGCAAATTTGGCTTTATGAAAAATTAACATTTTAACCAAATTTTTAATGTTTCAACTTTAAGCAAATAGAATGCCATAACAATTAATAGTGCAAGTTTTATTTTTCAATTGTTTGAAAATTAGAATTTTAAATGCTTGTAAATATGAAAAAATACTAGATCTAAAGCCAATTCAGCTAATTTAAAGAAGTGTTAAATCTTGTTAACAGATCAGATAAATATCATATTTCTCTTGAAAGTTAATCAACCTAAAACTTACATTTGTGCATTGGAAATTATGAGAAATTATATCGTATATTTTTTGACAACACTTTTTCTGCTGTTTGTAGTAGAAAGCAAAATTAATGTCAGAACATTACGTAATGATTATACTCGTACCTCAGAGAATTTACCCAAAAAAGCCAACCGTTTAAACCAGACTTATGAAAAGCTGTCTATGCAGCAGACTTCCGATGATGTGAGCAATGCTTACTCATTAGAACTTGCAGAAGATAACTTTCAGCTGTCCGATACTTTTCAGGCAATGGTGGTATTTGCCAGTGTTTTTACATTGGTTTATATTTTCGGTTTAAAGAGCTTCAAAAAATTAAAGCCTACCATTCACGGCTATTTATCAGAATTTTCTACTATTAAAAAATTCATTCTGATTCGTTCTATCAGAATTTAAAATCACATTCCCGAATACGTTTTTCTGCTGATTTATTATTGGCAGGAAATAATCTGCGTTGTGTTGCCGGTAATCATCACATCGCCGGGCTCCTTATTACCAATTTCCTATTTAAAACATTAACGATTTATATAAACTCTAGAATTATGATCAAAAGAGTTGTCGCAGGCATTGCGCTAAGCAGCATTTTATTGTTCACAGGTTGTAACAAGAAAAAAGAAGAAAAAGAAGAAGCCGCAGTTTATCCTGTAACCACACCCATAGTGATGGATACGGTGATTGACAAAGAATATGTGGCTCAGGTGAGATCTGTAAAGAACATTGAAGTTCGTGCACAGGAAAAAGGTTTTCTTGAGAAAATCTTTGTAGATGAAGGTCAGTTTGTTCATCAGGGACAAACCTTATTCAGAATTATGCCGAAATTATATCAGGCAGAATTACTGAAAGCCCAGGCTGAAGTGGCCCAGGCTACAATTGAATTGAAAAATGCAAGTACATTGGCAAGCAATAATATTGTTTCCAAAAACGAAAGGGCAATGGCTAAGGCTAAATTGGATGCAGCCAATGCAGAAGCAAAATTAGCACAGATTCACCTGTCATTTACAGACATTAAAGCGCCGTTTTCAGGAATTATAGACAGAATTCCTTTGAAGTTGGGAAGTCTGGTGGATGAAGGGGATCTTTTGACTTCACTTTCCGATAACAATGATATCTATACGTACTTCAACGTTTCCGAACCGGAATATCTTAACTACCAGCGAAATGTAGCTTCCAGAGGGAGCAATTCGGTAGATCTTGTAATGGCAAACGGAGATGTTTTTCCTCAAAAAGGGCAGGTTCAGACCATTGAAGGAGAATTCGACAGTGAAACGGGAAATATTGCCTTCAGAGCAAAATTCCCCAATCCGGATAAACTTCTTAGAAACGGAGAAACTGGAAAAGTAAGAATGACTTTACCATTAAAAAATGCTTTGATTATTCCTCAGAAAGCAACCTACGAAATTCAGGATCAGAAATATGTTTTCGTGGTGGATAAAAACGGGGTGGCAAAGTCTAAAAATATTAAGATCGCTTATGAGCTGCCCGATGTTTATGTAGTGGCTTCAGGACTTTCAACCGGAGATAAAATCTTATTGGAAGGCGTTCAGAAAGTAAAAGACGATCAGAAGGTTCAGACAAAAATTCAGGATCCGAAAAAAGTTCTTCAATCATTAAAATTAAAAGCAGAGTAGGACTCTCAATGAAGTAAGTAATTATGTTTAAGAAATTTATTCGCAGACCTGTTCTGTCTATCGTAATCTCTTTGATTATCGTGTTTATGGGAGTTTTGTCCCTTGTGAAGTTACCGGTTACCCAGTTTCCTTCGATTTCTCCGCCAAAAGTAAATATTACAGCGGATTATCCGGGAGCTAACAACGAATTGCTTATCAAATCTGTTGTAATCCCTTTGGAGAGAGGGTTAAATGGTGTACCGGGTATGAAATATATGACTTCCGACGCCGGAAACGACGGGGAAGCATCCATTCAGGTGGTTTTTGATTTAGGTACCGACCCGAATGTAGCTGCGGTAAACGTACAGAACCGTGTTTCTTCAGTAGTAAACAAGCTTCCGCCTCTTGTAGTGCGTGAAGGGGTGAAAATTACAAGGGAAGAACCGAATATGTTGATGTACATTAACCTGTATAGTGATGACCCTAAAGCTGATCAGAAATTTCTTTTCAACTATGCAGACATCAATGTAATGTCTGAATTAAGAAGGGTAAGCGGTGTAGGTTTCGCAGATATTCTCGGTACCAGAGAATATGCAATGCGTATCTGGCTGAAACCAGACAGGTTAACAGCGTACAGCATCTCTGCAGACGAAGTGATGGAGTCGCTCAATCAGCAGAGTTTGGAAGCCTCTCCGGGGAAAACCGGGGAAAGTTCCGGGAAAAGATCGCAGTCATTTGAATATATTCTAAAATATCCGGGTCGTTTTAATAATGAAAAGGATTACGGGAATATCATTCTTAAAGCAAAACCGGACGGAGAATTTATCAGACTAAAAGATGTTGCCGATATTGAATTCGGTTCTTCGATGTATGATATTTACTCCACATTAAATGGTAAACCATCTGCGGCGATTACGGTAAAACAATCCTACGGTTCCAATGCAAGTGATGTTATCAAGAATGTAAAATCTTTGATGGAAGAATTGCAGAAAACCACTTTCCCGAAAGGAATGCATTATGACATCAGTTATGACGTATCAAAATTCCTTGATGCATCTATTGAAAAAGTAGTTCACACGCTTTTTGAAGCCTTTATTTTAGTAGCAATTGTAGTATTCTTATTTTTAGGAGACTGGCGCTCTACGTTGATTCCTGCTTTGGCAGTTCCGGTTTCGTTGGTGGGTACTTTCGCAATCATGTCTGCTTTCGGAATTACATTGAATATGATCTCCTTATTTGCTCTTGTAATGGCGATCGGGGTTGTGGTAGATGACGCGATTGTGGTTATTGAAGCGGTTCACGCCAAGATGGAGGAGAAGCATTTATCTCCGCTAAAAGCAACAGAAGAAGCCATGCACGAAATCAGCGGGGCAATTATCGCTATTACTCTGGTAATGGCATCTGTATTCATTCCGATTGCATTCATGTCTGGTCCGGTTGGGGTATTTTACCGTCAGTTTTCCATCACGATGGCTTCTGCAATCATTCTTTCAGGAGTTGTAGCTTTAACCTTAACTCCGGCTTTGTGTGCGTTAATCTTAAAGAATAACCACGGAAAAGCAAAAAGAAGAACGCCGATCACTATTTTCCTTGATAAATTCAACGGATTATTTAATAAAGGAGCAGGGAAATATGAAAAAATGCTGAACAAAACGGTGAAGAAAAAAACAATCACTTTACCATTATTATTAGCATTTTGTGCTTGTACATTCTTTTTAAGCAATTCATTGCCTTCCGGATTTATTCCGGCAGAAGATCAGGGGATGATCTATGCAATTATCCAGACGCCTCCGGGTTCCACGTTGGAAAGAACCAATCAGATTGCCAAAGAATTATTGAGAGAGTCTGAAGATATTGATGGTGTGCAGTCTGTTTCTTCACTGGCGGGTTACGAAATCCTTACAGAAGGTACAGGCTCAAATTCAGGGACATGTCTGATCAACCTTAAAAGTTGGGAAGACCGGAAAGAATCTGCTGCCGAAATTATAGAAAAGCTTGAAGAAAAAGCGAAAAATATTCCGGGGGCAAATATAGAATTCTTCCAGCCGCCATCCATTCCGGGCTATGGTGCAGCAGGTGGTTTCGAACTCCGTCTGCTTGATAAAGCGGGAAGCGGGGATTATCAGAAAATGGAGCAGGTAAGTAACGACTTTGTAAGAGAACTCAAAAAACGTCCTGAACTGGGGTCAGCATTTACGTTCTATTCTGCAAGTTTCCCTCAGTATATGTTGAGAGTGGATAATGACCTTGCCGAGCAAAAGGGAGTAACAATTGAAAATGCAATGGATAATTTATCAACATTGATTGGTTCCAATTATGAGACAAGTTTCATCCGTTTCGACAGGCCTTATAAAGTAATCGTTCAGGCAGGTCCTCAATATCGTGCGTTGCCAAGTGATTTACTAAAGCTTTATGTTAAAAATGATAAAGAACAGATGGTTCCGTATTCAGATTTTATGCATCTGGAAAAAGTGTACGGTCTTTCGGAGATCACCAGACATAATATGTATAATTCTGCCGAGGTGAGTGGTACTCCGGCTCCGGGTTACAGTTCAGGGCAGGCTATTGCGGCGATCAAAGAAGTGGCGGATAAGACCCTTCCAAGAGGTTTCGGAATCGACTGGGCAGGTATTTCCAAAGACGAAGTAAGCCGTGGTAATGAAGCTGTTTTCATCTTTCTGGTGTGTTTAGGATTTGTTTATTTAATACTTTCTGCACAGTATGAAAGTTTCATTCTTCCGTTACCGGTAATTTTATCATTGCCGACGGGGATTTTCGGAGCTTTCCTATGTCTTAAATTATTAGGGTTGGAAAACAACATTTATGCTCAGGTTGCCATGGTCATGCTGATTGGTCTTCTCGGTAAAAATGCCGTGTTGATCGTAGAATTTGCCGTCCAGAAGAAGGCGGAAGAAGGAATTCCGGTTGCCCAGGCTGCGATTGAGGGAGCTGCGATTCGTTTCCGTCCGATTTTGATGACATCATTTGCATTCATCGCAGGTTTAATTCCATTGGTAATGGCGACCGGACCGGGCGCAATTGGTAACCGGACCATCGGTACAGCAGCAGCAGGAGGTATGTTAATCGGAACTATTTTCGGATTAATGATTATCCCGGGATTGTATTACATCTTCGGAACAATCGCTGAAAAGTCTAAGCTGGCGAAATATGAAGAAGAGAATCCTTTAACTGAACAAACAGAACCTTATCAACACGATAATAAACATGAAGATTTATAATAATTATAATAAATATATAGCAGCCATTGCCTTATCGCTTGTTTTAGCAAGCTGTAAGGCGCCGGTGGCGACCGTTATAAAGGATGAGGTGAAAGAAAATGTACCTCAGAGCTTTAATCAGGAAGATCAGGGTGATGCCAATAATAATAGCGGAACTACACCTTGGAGACAATTTTTTACCGATCCTAATTTAGTGGCTTTAATTGAAACCGCTTTAAAAAATAATCAGGAGCTGATGATCACTTTGCAGGAGATTGAAATCGCAAAAAGTGGAGTTTTAGCTAAAAAAGGAAGGTTAACACCAACTGTTTCAGCAGGTGGCGGAGCGGGAGTAAGTAAAGTCGGACGTTACACCAGCGAAGGAGCCGGTGATGCCTCCACAGACATTGAACCTGGAAGAGAAGTTCCGGATATACTTGGAAATTTTGAAGGCGGCTTAATGGCAAATTGGGAGGTCGATATCTGGAAAAAACTTAGGACAGAGAAAGAAGCGGCAGTTGCACATTATTTGTCAACCGTGGAAGGGAAAAATTTCGTGCTGTCTAATTTAATTGAAGAAGTTGCAGACAACTATTATGAATTACTGGCTTTGGATAATCAGCTTGATATCATTCAGCAGTACACAAAGTTACAGCAAAAGGCGCTGGAAATTTCAAAAATTCAGAAAGAAGCAGCTGCAGCCACTGAACTCGCAGTGAAAAAATTTGAAGCTGAACTGGCGAAATCTAAAGCGACAGAATATACCATCCGGCAGCAGATTACTGAAAAAGAAAATGAGATCAATGCGCTTTGTGGTCGGTACCCGCAAACTATTGTACGCTCAAAAGGTGATTTTATGTCTATGATTCCGCAAACGGTTTATACAGGAATTCCTTCTCAGCTTCTGGCAAACCGGCCCGACATTAAACAGGCAGAGCTGGAACTGAAAGCAGCAAAGCTTGACGTTGAAGCGGCAAGAAAAGAATTTTATCCTACTTTGGAAATTTCAGCAACGCTGGGATTGGAGGCGTTTAAGCCATCTTATCTGGTGAAATTACCGGAATCTGTGGCGGCAAGTCTTGCTGGTGAACTGGCAGGCCCGCTTATTAATAAAAGCGCGATCAAAGCTAATTTTCAAACTGCTGATGCACGACAGATCCAGTCGCTGTATGAATATGATAAAGCCATTCTGAATGCGTATCTGGATGTTGCCAATCTGATGTCGAAAGTGAAAAATATAGATCAGTATTATAAACTGAAGTCTGATGAAACCAAGGCTTTGGAACAATCAATAGATATAGCGAATCAGCTGTTCAGGAACTCAAGGGCAGATTATCTGGAAGTTCTTCTCAATCAGAGAGACGCTCTGGATGCAAAAATGGAGCTGGTAGAAGCTAAACAAAAACAGCTGAGTACAGTTGTGGATATTTATAAGAGCTTAGGCGGAGGCTGGAAGTAATTATAAATCCTTAATGTTTTAAAAAGAAAAGAGGCTGCCCGAAAGGGACCAGTCTCTTTTCGATTAAAACTGAATTCAATAAAAAAGATTCCAAGAATCTTTTTGCTAATTTATCTGCACTATGAAGCAGCTAAATTATCCGGTTAGTTTTTTATAAAAAATGGTATTAGTTTTCTACAATTAAATTAAAAACCAGCCTCCCAAACAAAGTAAATTTCCCCGAAGGGAGGTGGTAAGATTATTGAATCATCATGTTTTCCGGTTATTGATTTTCACCCTTGAGTGTAGGCATGGTTTTTAGTTTATGAGTTTTTATGGTTAGGATATTTCTTTTATTTTCTTCTGTTGTTCTTGGTTCAAAATTATCAGGTTGAATCCGGATATAAAAATAGTTGTTGTCTTTATTCATAAATTATGACGTCTTTATCCGAAAACGGAGTTTATTTAATAGATTGATTATCAGTTTTCATATTTGTAAAATAGAAATAGTTCGATAACGTATATTAATTCAAACTTGTTTGAGAAAAACCACCCATTTTTCGTAATTTTGACCGCTATTTGCAATGAATAATACTAAGGTGACCGGAAAACTACTTCTTTTATTTTGTGCCGTCTGTTTTCAACTCTGCTTCTCGCAGGTAAACAGTCAGTACGATGAACTGAGAAAGAAGTATGAAAACTTTGAAGAAAATGATATTAAAGCTTTCCCTCACATTCGTCCATACATCATAAAGGCAAAAAAGGAAAAAAACTATGAAAAATTAGTTCAGGGATATAAGGACGGGATATTCTTCTCTTCTTTTGATGAAGAAAAGCTGAAATATGCAGACAGCATGGTTTGGGCGGCAAACCTTTCCCATGATAAAGACCTTCTGATTATTGCTCATATTGACAAAGGAGTTATTTACTACTACAATTACAAAAAATTCCAGCTTGCTCTTAATGAATATCTGGAAGCTTACGAATATTCGAAAAACACAAAAAATGCATTTCTGAAATACCAGAATCTTTATCATATCGGTGTAGTTAAGAGTTATTTGGGATATTATGATGAATCAGCTGATCTTTTCAGTGCATGTCTTGCATTTTACAGAGGGAAATTAAAAACCGATCTTCTTCCGAATGAAATTTACAATTACAAAAAAGGATATCTCAACAGCCTACACCAGCTGATTATCTGCTACCGACACCTGGGAAAATACAATGAGATGGATGCGGCCATAGAAAAAGGACTTTCCGAAGCTGGCGGCAATCGCGATTATGCTCAGGAAAAAGGATATTTCCTTCTTTCAAAAGGTATTTCTGAGTATAATGAAAAGCAATATGAAAAAGCGTTGTCAGACCTTAACCGATCTCTTCCTGCTATCCGTAACAGCAGAGATTTTGCAAGACTTTCCGTTAATTATTTTTTTATAGGTAAAACTTATCTCGGGATGAATGATGCTAAAAAATCTGTTGTTTATTTCAAAAAGATTGATTCAATTTTTAATAAACATCAGTTTATTCTCCCCGAACTCAGAGAAAATTACGAGCTTCTTATCAACTACAGCAAGAAAAATAAAGACCAGACACAGCAGCTTTATTATACGGGCCAATTGCTGAAAGCAGACAGCATCATGTCCAGAGACTTCAGCTATTTATCTCCGAAGATTCATAAAGATTATGACACCAAGACATTACTGGAAGAGAAAAACAAGCTGCAGAAAATGAATTATCTGGTAACTGTTATTATTATCCTGCTGATTATATGGGCAATAGGTCTTATTATGCTCTTTACCAAAAAACATAAAAAAGCAAAAGAAATTAAACAGAAATATATTCTGCTCGAAGAAAAGTTTGTAAAAGAGCAGACTGAAGTTCAGGTTCCGCATAATTCTATAGAAGAAAAAAGACCTAACCTTCATGAAAGTAAGGTGGGAGAACTGCTACGTAAACTGCAGACCTTTGAAAACAAGAAAGGCTTTACCCAGAAAGGACTTACCATCAGCAAACTGGCTTCACAACTGGGAACCAACTCCAGCTATCTCTCCCAGGTCATCAATGAGCATAAAGGTGGAAATTTTAATAAATATCTCAGCCATCTCCGGATCAATTACATTACTACTCTTTTATTCGAAGACAAAAAGTATCTAAAATACAATATTGAAACTCTCGCCAGAGAGTGCGGAATTGCTTCCCGGCAAAACTTCTCTGATCTTTTTTATGAAATCAACGGAATCCGGCCTACGGATTTTATTAAAAAGAGGATGCAGGAGATTAAGAATGAATGACATTTCATTTAATTCATAAATAAATTGGTAAATTTCTACCTGTGTTTCAAAGATTATATTATATAGCCGGATTTTAAAGTAATGGTGGGCATTCATTCAAAATTCTATATTTATTTCATTTTATTATAATACGACAAGTTCTGTCGTAAACTCAGTATATATTTGCATTAATAAATACACTATAATGTGATAAATTTCATATAATGTTTATGTACAAATCTTTTTATAGTGAAATAAAAACGATAATTTCGCGGAAATTTTTAATCTATATTGCTTTTTATGAGAACAAAACTATTGTCGCTAATTGTTTTAGCTTCATCTTTTTCATTTGCACAATCCTGGAATCTTACGGGAAATGCAGGAACAAATACCTCAACAAACTTTTTAGGAACGACCGATGCTAAAGACCTTGTCATAAAAACAGGGAATGTTGAAAGAATGAACATCAATTCTGTTGGAAAAATCACATTAAAACAACAGTCGGATCTTGATCTTTCTTTTGAAACTTTTGGAAGATTACAATTTAATACCGATACCACCTCCGACGGGATGCATATTTTTAACAACAAACAAATGATGGCAGGTGCAGATGTTGTATGGATAAGCTCTGCATATCAACCTAATGATACCGGGTTATTTAGTATTTCTACTCCACCTAATGCATCAGATTGGTCTAAACCGGTATTTTCTGTAAGATCTACTGGTAAAATCTTTATGGGAGTACGATTAAACTTTATGCCAACATGCAGTGACTGTAGCGAATACAGATTATTCGTTCAGGACGGTATCCGAACAGAAAAAGTAAAAGTAGATGTTGCTTCTGCAAATAACTGGGCAGATTATGTCTTCAAAAATGACTATAAACTCAAAACTTTAGAAGAAGTAGAAAAACATATTGCCGAGAAAGGCCATTTACCGAATGTACCATCAGCGGATGAGATTGTAAAAAATGGGATCAATGTTGCAGAAATGGACGCAAAACTTTTAGAAAAAATTGAAGAATTAACACTTTATTCAATTGAACAAAACAAGAAACTACAAAACCAGGCAGAGAAAATTGAAAAATTAGAAAAACAGCTTTCTCAGCTTCTTTCTGAAAAAGAATAATATCATGAAAAGAAAAATACTATCTCTGCTTTCTTTATTAATCGGATTTTTAGGCTTTTCCCAAACTGAAGTGTACTTCAAATATGATGAAGCCGGAAACCAGCGATACAGAGGAACAAATTCCGCAGCTAAAACGGCTCCGGAAGAATTGAAAAAAGTTGAAGAAACAAAAGCTATAGCTGCAGTAAAACAGGAGCCGATGATTGATGAAAAAGCTTTTTGGAAGCAGATCAGGCTGTATCCGGTTCCTGTAAATGATTATCTGACCATTGACTGGACAGAAGAAGTAGACGGACTTATAGAATCTGTTTCATTATACCAGCATAGTACGGTTCACTGGAAATTCCAGCAACAGAATATCCCAAGCCTTAACAGGAAATTAAAAATCAATATGACTGGCTATGATTGGGGAGTATATGTAATACGCTTTACATTAAAGGACGGGAGAGCATTCAGTAAAAACATCACCAAACGATAAAAAACTTTTAACCAAAATAATTATTACGAACAATGAAAATGAAAATATTTTCATCATTTATACTGTCTTTATGTACAGTGATGGGCTTTTCGCAGACCATTCTGTACCAGGCAGAAAGTACCGCCCGAACGGTTCAGGATCCGCAGACGGTCGTAATGACTCAGGGATTTCAGGCGTCAGGAAGTGTATCAAACCCCTTTGTCGCAAAGATTGGCCCTGGAACGGAAAACCCGGGTGGAGGGCCGGCTGATTCCCAAGCGGGTGCTAACAACCCATCGGGTGCTGCAGATTACTTTCATGACACTAAAGGGACAATAGACGTTAACGGTTCGGGACAACTTCAGTATACCCTGCCTATTGCTTTGCCACCCGGTATAAAAAGCGTAGCTCCACAAATGAATCTGATGTATTCCGGGGGTACCGGAAACGGAATTGCAGGTTACGGATGGGGGCTTACAGGTGTTACGGCCATTTCAAGAATTGGTAAAAACATTGAGAAAGACGGCAAGGTAGAAGGTGTAAAATTAGATTATTCTGATTTTTATAGCTTTAACGGACAGAGATTAATTTTAAAATCCGGAGAATACGGAAAAGACGGCGCTGAATATGCAACCGAAAAATATTCCAACGTAAAGATTAAATCTGTAGGAGCCGCACAAACAGCAACTCCTCAGCCAATGTATTTCGTGGTGACGTTTGAAGATGGTTCTCAAGCCTGGTACGGAGATACTCAGGCTGATAATCCGGAGCTGAATACCTTCAATGCAAGAACTTCCATTGATTATAATATCGTAAAATGGAAAGATGCGCAAGGGAACTATATCAGATATTCCTACGAATATACTACAGGTTTGATGCAGGGTATGGTAAGCAGGATATCTTCTATACAATGGGGAGGAAATGAAACATTAGACAAACCTCATTTTAACAGAATTGATTTCACATACATCAACAGAGATTTGGTTGAAGATTCTTATACCGCAGGATACCGTTTTGTTCAAAATAAATTATTGAAAGATATTGTTGTAAAAACGAACGGAAGCCAGTTTAAAAGGTATAATATAGAATATGACAACAATGGCACAAAATACCAGTTTGTAAAAAAAATTACGGAGTTCAATGCAGCGGATATGCCTGCAAGCCCTATTGTATTTAATAATCAATACAATCCTGCAGGCGCAAACATCATGAACGCCAATAGCAGATATGATGATATTTACGGAGATAATATTGTAAGCGGAGATTTCAACGGAGATGGTAAATTGGATTTCCTTAAAGGAAACACACTAATGCTGGGAAGGCTTGACGGAAACAGTAATTTCCTGAATGTATCTTATGAAGGCGATTTCCTTTCTGTAATCAATACACCAAAAAACAACGTTTTCTTAGACAGACAGTCTTTTGCAACTTATGTTTATGATTATCAAAATCAAAAGATTACAATAAATTATTATGCATTAAACTCAAGCAATGTTCTTGAGAAATACAGTTCATTTGTGCTAAACAATATTCCTTCCGGTGTTTTTGTAGAAGATCCGTGCTATCCTGCTTACAATCAAAACTATTGTAATTCAGGTTTTAGTGTAGGAGTTTCTGCAAAAGAAGGAGACTTTAACGGTGATGGTGTTTCAGAATTAATGTTAAGAGTTGGAGGTAGTACAAACTGCCGCTGCGAAGATTATTATGGCTCTAACCAGTCTGACAACACTACTTATGGGCCGGAAGCATACTTTTATCTTGATACTAAAAATAATTTCACCAAATTAGTTACAACCGATTATACATCATTCACTGTAGGAGATTTTGATGGTGACGGAAAATCAGACCTGATAAATCTCAACAGCGGAAGTAACATTTACACATTCAATGAAATTACAAAAGATTTTGATCTAAAGGTTCAATCTTCAATCCAGATCGCGTACGAAGGAAGAAAATTTGGAGACTTCAACGGAGACGGTAAAATGGACATCATAGCTCCGGTAGGTATAGATTCTTCAGACTGGAGATTGTATATTTCGACAGGTAAGGGGTTTAAAGAATATTATTATTCTAATTTATACCTGTATAAACCAAGACAGCAAGGTGCCCCGAGAAAAAACAGAAGTACTGTCAGAACCTATTCTGCGTCGGATTTAAACAAAGACGGGAAGAGTGATTTGATGATTTTCGAATCACAGGTATGGTTCAGAGATGGTGTATTTGACTGGAATAATCCTGACTCCAGCTATGGCTTCAATTATTTCAGAAATGATGGTGTTGACAATGATGGTAAGCCTATCTTTACCAATGCCTATAATATTGCACCGGTAGAGCTGGACTGGGATGGGGAAAGTATAAACTACTCCATGTATGGGGAGCACTACATTCCGTTATTCGGTTCTTATCGTATTGCCCAGATGAATACCGAGTTTGCTATTATCCATAAGACTAAGCTGATTACCTGGGATCTTGGAGGTAAAGTAAACATTGCATCTAAAGTACAATCAGTTACACAAGGCGGGATAGCTACCAGTGTAGAATATTCTGGTCTGGTAAATGGTAATGTTTACAAATCTTATTACAGTACAAATCCTGTTTCATATCCTTATACAAATATTTTAGAAAACATCAATTATAATGTTGTTACTAAACTTATCCAGGGAGGAAGATGGCAGGAATTCAGATACAGAGACTTTATCGGAAATCTGAACGGAAGAGGTATCATTGGTTTCAGACAAACAGCAAGATCTACTTTCATTGCAAATGGTTTTGAAAACACAAAAATCTGGAGCGGTTCAGAAATCAACCCAACCAACGAAGGGGTATCTTATAAAGACTGGACAATCAGAACAACAGATGAGTCAAAAATTTTCCCGAATGATATTTCACTGAACAACACACAGCTATTATCATTCAAACAATATGACTATAAAATTGATAAATTACTAAACGGAGCAGTTGTCACAACAGTTGCAGATGCAGATAAACCTAAGATTATTACTGCAGTAAATCCTTACATCACAATAAGCAAAGACTTCTTAAAGAACATAAAAACGGTTCATACGGTAGAAACCTATAACGATCTTTATCTTCCTACGAAATCAGTTGATAATGTAAATGACGGATTCTCAATCTCTACTACCAACTTAGATTATTATCCTTCTAACACAACGCCTGGCACCAACTACAATATTGGCAAGCCTAAAACAAAAACATTAACAACACAGGCGTATGGAGATACAAAGTCTGTAAAGGAAGAATATGTTTATGAGGATAATCTTATCAAAACTCTGAAAACATGGAACAGAGATAACTCAGGCTTCCTACAGGAAACATATAACTATGACGACTTTGGAAATATCATCAAAAAAATCATCAGTAATAGTGCAGATGCTCAGGTCCAGACCATATCATCAGAATTTGACCCGAAAGGGAGATTTGCTGTCAAGAATATAGATAATCTTGGCTTAGAAACCGTCTTTACTTACAATGACTGGGGACAGATCCTTACACAGACAGATCCTATAGGCAATACAATTATCAATACTTATGATGCTTGGGGCAAAGTCTTAAAAACTAAGAATAATCTTGAAGGAACAACCACTTATACTTATGACCTTATTTATGGGTTTTCAGTTCCTCCCGCACCAGCACCAATATGGGGAACGAAAGTTACAGAGTACTCTCCGAACGGAAACCAAAGTACAACGTACACCAACTTCATAGGGCAGATATTTAAAACAACTGCTAAAGCATTTGGACAAGGCCAGTTTATATCTATAGACCTTCAATATGATGATCTGGGAAGAAAAATAGGTGAAAGTGAGCCTTATATTGACACCCAGGGCGCAAGCCAATGGAATACCATAGCCTATGACGATTCTGTTTTCCCTTCAAAAGTAACAGTTACTTCTTTTAACGGAAAACAAATAGAGACAACGGTATCCGGTACTACCACAACCGAAAAGGAAATCAGCGGATACGGAAGAACAACCACCAAAACGGTTGACGCTTTAGAAAATATTATATCATCCACAGACAAAGGAGGTACCATCAATTTCTCTTACAATGCTGCAAGAGAACAAATTCAGGCTAAATATGCCGAGAATACAGTAACGACCAAATACGATGTCTGGGGAAGAAAATCAGAGTTCAACGATCCTTCCAATGGCGTATATAAATATGAATATGACGGGCTGGGCCAGCCCAAGAAAATCATTAGTCCTAAAGGAACTAAAGAATATACTTATAACAATTCCGGACAGCTGATCTCTCAAAAAGAAATATCCACCGCAGATGGAGGGCAGGCTACTAATAAATTAATTTCTTTTACTTATGATAACAAAGGAAGATTAACAGCTAAAGGAGGAATCTCAAAAGGAAAAGCTTATAGTTCAAATACTGTTTATGATCCGCAAGGAAGGCTCATTTCCTTATCAGAAAACAGTAATGGAAGATACTTTATCCAAAAAGGTATTACTTACGATGACAAAGGAAGAGTAATCTCTTATGAAAAACAACTGTACTCTTCAGGAACCATGACCAAAGTAAGCATAGAAAATGTTTACAGCGCATGGAGCGGAGAATTATACCAAGTAAAAGACAAAAACTCAGGGAAGATCCTTTGGGAACTTAAAGATGCCAATGCAAAGGGGCAGGTAGTAAGCGGCCAGCTGGGATTGGCCAATATTACCAATACCTATGATGCAAATGGCTTCTTAACCAATGTTAATCATTCATCTACAATCAAACCCGGTATTTTACAAATTTCTTACTCGTTTGACGCTCTTAAGAATGAACTAAAAAGCAGAACAACAGGCGGAGATTTCAACATTACTGAAACTTTTGATTATGATGACAACAACCGATTGATTAACTGGACAGATCCTGTTACAGGTATTAAGCCTTCTTCAAACAGAAACGTTTACGATATCAAAGGAAGAATCATGGAAAATGATCAGGTAGGTACAATGAAGTATGAAAATCCTTCAAAAGTCTATCAGCCTACAAGCATGACCTTAAATGCCAAAGGTGAGCAGAATTATACCAATGATCTCATCCAGACTATTGTTTACAATGAAAATAATGATCCTGTTTTCATTGATGGGATGAAAGGTGATGTTGGCTTCCAGTACGGCTTAACAAGCATGAGACAGAGAGTAACTTACGGAGGAAACTTTACAGCCGATGGAGATGGTACCTATACCAAATTCTACAATGAAGACGGGAGCTATGAAGTATTGGTAAACAACACAACAGGAGCCGAAAAGCACATTATTTATATTGGCGGTACCCCTTACGAAAGTAATATCGTCTTTATGAAAAATTATGCTGAAAGTACAGGTTCATATAAATTTTTACATAAAGATTACCTGGGAAGCATCTTAGCAATTACCGATGAAAACGGTTTTAAAATTGAGCAGAGACATTTCGATGCTTGGGGTAATATAACCCATTTACAGAAAGGAAATAAATCTGTACTGACAGACCGTGATCAGATCAATACCCTTCTTGCTAACGGAGACTTAATTTTAGACAGAGGGTATACCGGCCATGAATATTTTCCTGAAGTAGGAATCATTCATATGAACGGAAGATTATACGATCCTCTGTTAAGAAGATTCCTGAATGCAGACGAAAATATCCAGGATTCTTTCAACACGCAGAATTATAACAAATACGGATATGTATTAAATAATCCATTATTGTTTAATGATCCAAGCGGAGAATCTTTTGGTTTAGGAGAATCCATTATTGTTGCGGCGGCAATTGCCATCTTTACCTCAGTGGCTACAGATTATTATATGAACAGGCCTATTAATGTTGGCGAAATGTTCCAGTCTGTAATGTTTGCCACAATGTCGGCGGCCGTCACATTCGGGGTAGGATCCTTATTCACCACCTCGGCGGGGGAAGCTACAAAACTCGCGACATCGATCGGAAAAACATGGACAATAGTAGCCAGAGCTGGAGCACACGCCATTACTCAGGGTACATTATCATACATGCAGGGCGGTAAATTCCTTGCCGGCGCATTGAGTGGTACATTTGCAAGTGTTTCCGGGGATATGCTGGATTTTGCTGTGAAAAATGTTGGAGACAACAGCATTTTAAAAACTTCAGGATTTGCTTTATTAAACGGTGCTGTCAGCGGAGGCGTAGGTTCTGTATTAGCAGGAGGAAACTTCTGGATCGGAGCAGGACAGGGATTAATGGTAACAGCATTTAATTATCTTGCCCATAAGCCTAAACCGAAGCCATCTTTTAAAGTATATGACAAAGACGGCGAATATATAGGAAAAGTAGAAGTAATCACTTACAAATCAACAAAAAATGGTGTTGAAATTAAGCTAGGCTTTAAAAGTGCTTCCAATAAGTACAGCAACTATAACTGGATACAGACGGTAAGTACCAATAAACATATTGATTTTGGGCAGGGAAGATGGAGATTCAATGATCCTACAGGATCTTCTAAGGACGACAACTCCCCTTTCTACTATACCAAAGGGGAACTTCCAACAGTAAGAAACCAGAATGGATATGATATCACATTTTTTGACAGCCCGCGGAGAAATGTAGATTCGTACAATATCTGGTGGCGTGCAGAATTATCTTTAACAGGCCAGATTGGCAATACTGCATATGAAATTGCTACCTTTAAATACGGATTTAATTTATTAAATAATGGAAATGCAAATAAAATTCCATTAACAACAATTCCTTATCACAGTACCTACCCGTGGCTAAAAGATAAATAATATGAAGTACTTATTTTTATTAATAATGTTTTTGAATTGTTCTGATGTCAAGAACAAAACTAAAACAAATGATATGACAATGATTGAGATCAGCTATGAAGGCGAAATAGACAAACCCCTTCCTAAAATGGTCTTTTGTGAAGACTGCAAAGCGTATTCAAGCTTTGAATCTTACAGTTTCGATCTGAATGATGCATTTTTCGAGAAAATGGAAAATTGCTTTTTATCCTTAAAAGAAAAAAGTAAGGAAAGAGAAAATAATACCGTTTTATCTGTGAAAATAAATTCACAAAAAACCAGTTTTTTTCTCACAGCAAAAGAAGCAAAAACCGTTATTCAGGAAATCATGAAACAATCATCATACAAAAAAAATAATGTATTGGAAAGCCAGCTAAAAAGGTATTACACTATAATTAATAAGTAAAAATACCCCCAAACTGGCGCGAGCGTCTCGCTCGTGACTTCAGTATAAAATCAAACCACTGCAAAAAAATGCAGTGGTTTTTCATTAGATTAAAGTCAAGTAGGCAACCCAAAATAATCTATATTTGTAATTCCCGTAAGACTTCGCAAAAATTAAAACCAACCAAATCCACCATGAAAAAACTCATCTTCATCCTCATAAGCCTTCTCATTCTCCTGATCGTTATTGTTGTAATTAAAACGTTCACTTATCCTTTTAAAAAAGCAAATACCAAAACTGCTTCAGGCTGGAAAATGGTAAAAGATGATTCCGCTATTCAAAGGCTGTCGGGCGGCTTGAAAATCTCGACGGTTTCCTCCGGCGAACTTGGAGAATTTAATTATTCAACATTTGATACTATCAAAGAATATCTTAAAACTTCTTATCCGCTTGTTTATCAGAATACAGAATTTGTCGAGATCAATACCTACGGTTTGGTATTCCGGTTAAAAGGAACTGATTCATCACTTAAACCTATCTTATTTCTTTCCCATACCGATGTGGTTCCTCCCGGAAATGCTGAGGTGAAAGATAAAAGTGAAAACGTTTTCAGTCCGAATGATAAACCTTTACCTGCCGTATCTGAAGTTTCGGAAGACTGGGATTTCGGACCGTTTTCCGGGGCTGTGGCGAATGGCAGGATTTACGGAAGAGGCTCCATTGATATGAAAGGAATGCTGTTTTCCCTGCTGGAATCCATGAATAACTTAATAAAAACAAAACATATTCCGCAACGGGACATTTATCTTGCCTTCGGATTTGATGAAGAAGTGGGCGGACAACAAGGCGCCGTAAAAATTGCAGAATATTTCAAAAATAAAAATGTGCAATTTGATGCAGTATATGATGAAGGCGGTTTAATTCTTGAAAAGGGAAGTGTTGCGGGAATCGATTCAGATATCGCAGTAATCGGATGTGCCGAAAAAGGGTTTCTTTCCGTTAAAATAAAAGTAAAAGGTCTTGGCGGACATTCTTCGATGCCTCCTTCAGAAAGTGCCATTGGAAAAGCAGCGATTATCATGCAGCGTCTTGAGAAGAACCAAATGAAACCTGTCATGACGCCGCTCATCAGGCAGTTTTTTACCAATGTTGGCGGCTCCATGCCTTTTGTGAACAGAATGGCTATCGCTAATCAATGGCTTTTAAAGCCTGTATTGCTTTCACAGCTTACAAAAAATAATTCTACCAATGCGCTGGTTCGTACAACAACTGCTTTAACCATGATGAAAGGAAGCGACGCTCCTAATGTCCTTTCCCCCGAAGTAGAATTCGTGGTCAATTTCAGGCTCCTTCCCGGCAACTCTGTAAATGATGTGAAAAAGCACATTGCAGATGCCACCAAAGGATTTGATGTAGAAATCGAAGAAATCGACAGTGTAAAAGAAGCCTCTGCCGTATCTTCAACCAATACAAAAGCGTTTAAACTAATAGAAGCAGCTATTAAAGAAATTCATCCGACGGCAATAGCGACACCTTACTTAACGGTCGGTGCAACAGATGCTTACAAGTACCAGATCGTAAGCAAAAACATCTACCGCTTTATGCCGATAAAAATTAATAATGCTGAAAAACAGTCTATTCACAGCACCAACGAATATCTCAGCATTGAAAACTACATGAAGATGATCCATTATTTTGAATACATCATGAGAAATTATGATAAATAAATAATGAGCAATAAGTAGTGAATAATACGGTTAGTCTTAGCAATAGGTGTAGAGCGCGCAGCACTTGAAAGCTCTCTAATATAAATTTAGATTCTCTCAGAATCACAAGAACATAAAAATTTTTCATAAACTGTGAGCTTTGCTAAGTCAAACGTCTTTGTTTAATGAAATATGCGCAACTTTTTAATAAAAAAAACCTGGAGATTTTAGCATTAAAAATCAATCAGTCCAAAAAAAAGATAAAACAAAAAAATAACACGTCAAGTTCTGTCGCATTACCCTATTAGCTTTGTCATATCAAAAAACAACGAAGCTATGGAACTGCCATTATATTTAAGTTTTAACGAATTTGAAAACCGATATTACGACAATCTTGAAAAATGGTTTGAAGAATCTTGCAACACCTCCGAAACCGATTATCTGAAAGCTCTTGCAGAACTGTACCGCCCTTATTTATATTACAGTTTTGCCAATGACAGGCTGCAGGCTGATGCTTCCATTCAGATTAAGGAATGCTCTTTTCCGTATCATGATAAAATCGGACTTTCTTTCTGTTCCGGCTGCGAAAATGCAACACCTAAAAGCACAAAAAGCATGATTCATATTTTCGAGTGGAAAACGATCAGCATGATGGAATATGCACAACATATTTTAGATAAAATCAACAGGTACATTCTGGCCAATAAAGATAAAGCAGATAAAAATATACTGAACCATATCAACGATCATGATATCATTACTTCCGGAAATGGAGCCGGATATTGTGTAAACTACAGCCAGCATCAGTCTACACTGCCATTTTTGAAAGCTTACCTTCCTGTGTATGGTCAGACGGTGAATATGGCAACTTACAGAGATTTTATTTTCTCGGTAGTTCAGATTGCAGAATTTATCGATAAAAAATTAAAAGAAGTGCATGCTTTTGAAAATACAATTTACGCAAAACTGAAATCTGATGCTAAATTCAGGGTACAGATGAGCCATCATTTTCTTACCATTTGTAATTAAACTAATACCAAACATTCATATAGCTAGATTATAGTTTGAGAAGAGGTTGAGACTTTTCAAACACACCGCCTGATCTATTTTGGATCAGGCGGTTTTTATAGATTTTTTTAATTCCCGATAACAATCCAGTCTTTGCCATCGCTTTGGATCTGATAACGCTGACCTGAAGATATGGTATTAATTGTAACATTTGAAACATCATCATAGATCACGGCTCCTCCGCTTACCGTTATTGTTTTAGCAGCAATTCCGTTGCTTCCGATCAATATATATATTCTGCCTTTGCAGGTATTCGGATTTGGCAGATTTATAGACGAAACCTGGTTAAAGATTCTTACTGTATAATTATTGTCAGTTACGTTGTATACGCCTGTGGCAGTACCGGTAGCATCATATTTCATAGACAGAGAACCCTCGGCCTGAAGATTGGAATGCGGGGCATTGGTTCCCACTCCAATTCTTCCGGTACCGGTAACAACAACATCTTTCGTATTGGTATCATCTCCATCATAAAAAAAAGCATATCGGTTGGATGCTGTTCCTATATTAGACTGATAAAATCCGTAATAATTCGTATATCCCGAAAGACTGCTGTGAATACCGGAATAAAACCCATAATAATTAGTAATCGTTCCGTTGATTTGTCCTGTGAATTCATTAGAAAATCCCATCATCTCAGTGGTGTTGGAGCCTGCTCTGAAATCATAGGTATTGGTAAATCCCTTAAAACTGCTTATTGCTGTTACTTCTCCGCGATACTCATTCAAGGTTCCTACAACATTGGGATAGTTGGCAGTCTGAACATTCCATAACCTGTTTCGTAGAGCCCTGAAAGTACTTGAGACTGTGGAGCCGTTTCTAAGATAAAGCAGATTTTCAATTCCGAAAACATTGGCGGCTGAAGTTCCGCTTTGAACATCAAGCGTATTATTTGCAGAAACAATAGAACCGGTATATGATGTAGAAGGATTCAGACTGATACTGACGTTGGTAAACGAGTTTCCCGCAACTTCACTTCCAATCCTCATTCTTGTAATATTGTTAGTTCGTATGGCCAGACTTTTATTGTCAATATTTCCTAAAAAATCGGTAACCTCAGAAGTTCCTGTATTACCTGTAGTATTCCAGACCGTGTTGTTTTCAAGCCTTTTCCATATGCTTCCGTTAAAATAATAAAATCCCTCCGAATATACAGATGTATCTGTATTCCATACCAAAAGCGATTTTTGCGGGCTAACTACAGGATTGGTAGATAAGTTAATCCTTGGTATTAGCAGACCTTTACTGGATGCCTGAATATCCAAAACGGAAGAAGGATCGGGATTTGTAGTTCCTATGCCTACCTGAGAATAAAACATGAAACTTTTTAAACTTAATAAAAGAATAATTTTTTTCATATGCATTTTTTATCAAAGAAAAGAAATCATCTTTAATTGTGCAATTTAATTTTAAAATTTAGTTATCAGATAGTTAGCGTATAAAAAAATACTGTAAAGGGGATACGTCCCACAAGTTCGATATCTTAAGAATGAAAATTTAGTTAATTGCTGTATCGCTAAAATAAAAAAACGCTGATTAAAAATCAACGTTTTTTTGCAGAGAGGAAGGGATTCGAACCCTCGATACAGTTACCCGTATACTACCTTTCCAGGGTAGCTCCTTCAACCACTCGGACACCTCTCTATTTGAGACTGCAAAAATAAGGGAATTTATTGAATATCCAAATTATTATTGCAATTAGTGCGAAATTTCTCCACAAAGGCTTTTTGAAAAATTATCGTTAAAGCTGCCTGCGTAATTGGGATTGTCTATAAGGTGCATTGCTTTAGTAATGGCACTTTCAGCAGTCATATCTCTTCCGCTGATGGCGCCTATTTTTGAAAAGATATTGCTGTTTTCATATTTCCCGAATGAGATTCCTCCTGAAATACATTGGCTTACCACCACGATTTCCGTTCCGTTGTCACGGATCTGCTGTAAAGTTTCTACCGTTTTATCACTGCTGAAAATGGTTCCCGAGCCAAAAACCTGAAGGATCAGTACTTTCATTTTCGGGATTTCTTTAAAATGGTTGAGGTTCATACCCGGAAAAATTCTCCAGAAAATAATATCTTCCGAAATATGATCGTCTACATGGAATTCAATTCCGGGATCGCATCGGTGAAGATTTTCTTTAATGATATTAAGATGCACCCCCGATTGACCTAAAATAGGGTAGTTCGGACTCGAGTATGCATCAAAGTACTCGGCAGAATATTTTAGCGTTCGGTTTCCGCGAAGCAATTTGTATTCAAAATAAATGGCCACTTCCTGGATGACTGCCTCATCATTTTCATATAAACTTGCGTAGTAAAGGCTGGTTAAAAGGTTTTCCTTTGCGTCTGTCCGCAGATCACCGATCGGGAGTTGGGAGCCTGTGAGAATGACTGGTTTCTTCAATCCTTTCAGCATAAAGCTCAATGCTGAAGCCGTGTAGGACATCGTATCCGTTCCGTGAAGAACCAAAAATCCGTCATATTTATCGTAATTTTTATGAATATAATGGGCTATGATTTTCCATTCTTCAGGACCCATATCAGACGAATCCAATGGTTTTGAGAAGGGGTGAACGAAAACCTCACATTCCATCAGCGTCATTTCCGGCATTTTTTCGAAAATATTTCCAAAATCAAATGCACGGAGGCTTCCGGTTTCATAATCTTTCTCCATACCGATGGTTCCGCCGGTATAGATCAAAAGGACTTTTCGTTTCATAAATGATTTTTATTAGATTTTTATTTCCCCTTCAGGAGGATTCCTCAAAATTACGTTAATTTGCAAAGATTTGAAAATGAATGAAAGATTTAGCACAAACTTTTGAATATTTAAAGCAGTTTCTGACGGAAGAAAGACTCACGAAAATAGAACATTTCTCGAAGGAAAGTTCAGATTTCGTATTGCCGGTAGTGGAAGATATTTATCAGTTCCGTAATGCAGCGGCAATTGTAAGATCGGTAGAAGCCTGCGGTTTTCATAAAGTAGTGGCCTTGCAGGAAGAATACAGTTTTGAACCGAATCTTCGCGTTACAAAAGGTGCAGATACCTGGGTTGAGGTTGAAAAACTTCCCCGGAATATGGAATCTTTCCAGAAAATCAAAGAAAGAGGTTATAAAATACTGGCCGTTTCACTGGAGAATAATGCAACCATGCTTCCCGATTATCAAATCACGGAACCTGTAGCTCTTGTTTTCGGAACCGAAATGGAAGGGGTCTCCCAGGAGATTCTTGATTTTGCTGATGAAACTTTAGCCATTCCTATGTACGGATTTACAAGAAGTTTTAATGTTTCTGTAGCCGCTTCAATCTGCATGTATGAACTGAAACAAAAATTAATTAAATCAGATATTAATTACAAGCTGAATGAAGAAAAACTCTTAAAAATGAAAATCCGCTGGGCAGTAAATTCTATCCGAAGCGGGCAACAGATTTTTGAGAAATATCTAACGGACAATCAGCTTTCTGAAGTTTTTAAATAAATTTTTCTTATTCTCTAAGAACTTTGGAACTCTCATTCACGTTTTAAAATTACTGTGCAAAGCTATACTGAAATTCTCACCTTAATCACTTATCGAAAAAATGATTGGCTTTGATGTTTTTACAGTTTCGGATGTACTTTTTCAATTTTTTTTCGGGTGTTGTTCGGATCACCTTCGGGTCGGCTTCTGAAAATGGTACTTTTTCCGAAGAGTTTCCGAACAACACCCGAAGGATTGTCGAAGATATCTGATTATCTCTTAAGAATTTCATAATTTTTTTTCATTATTCTGTTTTATTAAAATAGCTTTATGGAAGATTATTTTTTTAAAATTGAGTCTAATAAAATATTTGCTGATACTAAGCTCATTTTCTTTGTCCCGTTACATATCTTCTAATTCACACCGGATTTTGGAGAATATTTCTGGTCTGGGAAAAAATGTGTCATCATTGAATAACACGACACCTTTTGTCGCATGTCCACAATATCTTTGCTCAATAATTTAAAAATTATAGTGATGAATTAATTACTATGATAATATTCACATAAAATTGACACTCTATATCTTTTTAAGGAGAAATAAAAATAATATTTTTGCAACGATTTAAAATTAATAATCAACAACTCAAAATAAACATTAAGAATGAATAAAATCTACTCAGGAGTCTTATTCCTGTGCTCCGTTCTGGGTGTTTCCGCCCAGGAAGTAGTGTGGCAGAAAGACATCAAATCCTCTACTCAGGATTTTCTTTCCCAGGTTACCACTACCATTGACCAGCAATATTTGATAACAGGCAGTTCTATCCAGACAGGAAATGGAATGTCCAAAGCCGGAGGCAAAAGCAATATGCCAGTAGCCAACAGCCAGCAGCCGAATAACGGTTACGATTTCCATCTGATCAAACTCAACCAACAGGGAGAAGAAGTTTGGGAAAAGTATTTCTCTGGTCAAAACCATGATTTCCTTTCTGCTACGGTCAATACCCAGGACGGTGGATTCGTTTTAGCAGGAACTTCATTCAGCGGGAAAGGCTTAGACAAGAAGGAAGATTCCAAAGGCGGATCTGACATCTGGCTGATCCGGATCAATGAATTCGGGGATGAGCTGTGGCAGAAAACCATTGGAAGTGCATCCGATGAAGAAGCAAGAGCGGTGATCCAGACGACGGATATGGGATTCTTTGTGGCTGGCAATAGAACGACAGGTTCCCTTCGAGAGCCTCAGGGAACGGGAACAATTGGTTATGGTTCGAAAGATGTCCTGATTGTTAGACTCGATAAAAACGGGAAGGAATTATCGCAACTCATTATAGGCGGAAAAGGTTTGGATGAAGTAGAGAAAATGATCCCTACCAAAGACGGCGGAGCATTGCTTGGAATCTATTCAAGAAGCAATGCCGGAGGATCTAAGAAGACAGAAAACTTCGGTGAGGGTGATTACTGGATTATCAAACTTTCTAAAGACGGCAAAGTAGAATGGGAAAAGAATTTCGGCGGAAAGGGCGATGATCATGTAAGAACATTGGCTTTGACATCAACAGGTTTTCTGATTGGCGGAGAATCAAGATCTGAAAGATCAGGGAATAAAACAGTAGGCATCGAAGAAGGAACGGATTTGTGGCTGATTTCACTCAATGAAAAAGGCGAAGAAATCTGGCAGAAATCCTACAACTTCAGGAACCGGGATGTTCTGATGGGAATGAGCGTACTGCATGCTTCAGATGATAAATCATCAAAAGGAATTCTTTTAGGAGGTTATACCCAGGCTGAAGGAAGGATAGAAAGTGATGATGAAACATTTTGGATGCTGTATCTGAATGAAAAAGGAGAAGAACAGTGGAGAAAACATGTAAAGGGAGAATCCAGAAAAAAGGAGGAGCGACTTTCTGATATTAAGCTGAACAGAGACGGATCCATAATTCTAGCCGGAACGAGTGCAGAAGAGCTTGGAAAAGAAAACTGGAAGATTGTGAAACTTGGAGATAAACAGATTGACCAGCTGATCGAAAAGCAGGATATTAAAATTTACCCGAATCCGGTAACAGATTATGCGTATATAGAAATCGGCTTCCCTTCGACAAGCTCAGGGACCACACCGTCGACAGGCTCAGGGCAGGGGTTTGAAGCAGAAATTGTTGTATATGATATAGGCGGAAGACAGCTTCAGAGCTTAAAAACAAAAAATAAGGTGACCAAGATTAATACCCAGAATCTGATTCAGGGAGCGTATCTGGTGACCGTGAAAACAAATGATAATAAAACAGCGAATGCTAAATTGATTAAGAAATAACCAATGCAAAGAACAATAATAATTAAATTAAGCTTTCTTTTATCTGTATACGGAGCTTTATTTATTGTAAAAGGACAGGGTAAGAATTATATAGAAGAGTTAAACAGGGTTTTACCCCAAAGTCCGGGTGTAAGCTCTTTAATGAAATTTGAGGAAGTCCCCGTAAGCCTATATACAGGTATTCCTGATGTAAGCGTTCCTATTGAAAATTTTACAACAAACAGCTCAAAACTAAACCTGAATATATCTCTAAACTATCACCCGTTAAGTGCAAAAGTTGATGATGTAGCCTCTGAATATGGACTTGGTTGGAGCCTTTTTGCAGGAGGTATGATTTCCCGGACTATCAGGGATCTTCCCGACGAATCAGACCAGTCTAGCGGAAAGTACGGGATTTATTTTAACAGCCTGAACGCTTTTACAAACAATTACAATCTAGTGAAAAACTATCTGGTCAATGGAAGTGGACAAGCAAATGATCAAGTTTATAGACAAATTTTTGAATCGGTATTATTTAACAGATTTGACAACAGTTACGATTTATACCAGTATAATTTTATGGGCTATACCGGGAGGTTTTTTATCAAAAGGGATGAAACAACGGGATTATTGAAATTGATAAAACTGGATAAAAATAATTTTAAAATAGATTTTACATTTGACAGTAAAAATGCTCCTGTAAAGTTTGAAATCACTGATGACAAAGGGCTGAAATATGTATTTAATGTGATAGAACAATCTTCACGTTCTTATCTGATCAATACTACAAATACGTCAAGTGTCAATACCAATGAAAATATTGATTATCAAAATCTGAATACCGGATTTTACCTTGGCGAAGTATACGAAGATGATAAATTACTGGTAAAATTTAATTATACTGGTGGCATTGGCCAGTCTGTATCAAGTTTTATCGCTAAAAGAAGAGGGCCAACGTACCCTTTTCCGATTCTTCCTCAGGGTCTGATTTGCTATGATGACATTGTAAATACGTATCCTGCTGAATATGAAACATCAACCAGCTTAAATTATACCTATACCCGGTTTTTAGATAATATAGAGGTAAAAGATAGGAGCAGAATTTATTTTGAATACACAGGAAACAGGGAAGACAGTAATCTGACACTAGCTAATACCGCTAAAAAACTCAGTACAATTACCATAAAAGATTATTTCGTAAACACTCCCGTTAAGCAGTATAATTTTGACTATGCGTACAGTACGAATATTCATAAAAAAATGGTCCTGAAAAAGGTATCCCTGATTGATCGAAATACACAGGAGAACAATTCTTATATTTTCTACTATGGGGGGAATTCTAAACAATTATCCTATAATGAACAAGATGTAAGGGAAGATTTATGGGGGCATTACCGCTGTGTGCAGCAGACTCCCATTCTTGATTTACTGGCTCCTAATGCGATGTTTGAATCGTCTCCGGGATGTATTGAAAAAGATGTCCTTACAAAAATGGAGGTGCCAACAGGGGGAGAAATACGCTATAATTATGAACTGAACAGATTCAATTATAAGCCGAGTTATACTACGGTAGGCCAGGACCCAACAGCTAATCCTATTGAAGAAATAACCGATTTTTCATCTAACCTCGCAAACTGGGATACGATGTCATCTTATGTCACGATTAATAATTTTGGGCAGACCCCGGTATATTTCTTTACGCTAACTGAGCCGCATGAAGTCCTATTCAATTGTGGGTTCGGGAGTTATATGTCCGAGCCATGGGGTTTAAACTTTTTTAAACGCAATGAGACGACGGGCCAGCTGGAAAATGCGTCGGTTCAGGCATTAGGCCCCCTTGTTGATACCGACCCGAATTATAACCCATGGCAAAAGAGAAGCTTTCCGGCAGGTACCTATTATGTATCCTTAAGCACCGTATCCGGAAATATGCCAAACAATCCTATCCCTACTAATTTTACAGCAAGATTTTCCAGCTATTACCGAAAAGCTAATAATTCGCTTACATATCTGAATGGCGGAGGTATCAGAATTAGAGACGTAGAATTTTACAATGAAAAAGGGCTGCAAAAGAAGAAGCTTTATGAGTATAATGATATTACGAATACTTCTAAAAGCAGCGGGGCTCTTGTTTTTCCGATCCCTGTCTTCCAATATGAGGAAGCCTATAACAACATATATCTGTGCATTGCTCCGAATTCAGGTATGTCTGATGATTTTGATTTACATATGACCTATAATACCACGTCAACAAAAAATGTTCTTTCATTAGAAAAAACAAAAGGTGCAGATGTAGGGTATAAGTACATAACCGTTAAGGATATTGATTATACAGCAGGCTCTGATTTATCTGTTTTTAAAGGGAAAACCGTTCATGAGTTTTCGAGCCCTATCGATAAGCCCAACCCTTTGTTTACGCATTTTTCAACTTCTCCTCCTGCAGCATATACACAAAATACCGATTACCGTAGAGGTAATCTTCTGAATAAGAAGGTATTTGATTCGCATAATAATATCCTCTCAGAGGAAGAAAACACCTATGACGATCACTATACTACAGAAATCACGGGTATCAATTTTCTGACGAGAAATAATTTTATATTCAACAGGTTTAATAGTGATCACGTAGATAGTTATGAAATATACAAGCTGAGAATGAATAAATGCAACGTTGTGGGTTCTCATTTGTGTCAGTATACTTCTCTAATGGGATTTACTGTTAATCCCATGTCTTTCGTGCAATACTATTTTTCAAAGGAAATTGTGGGAAAAACGAATTTGATACAATCAAAAAAAACAGAATATTTTCCAGATAATAAAAAGATCAGTACCATTGAAGAGTATAATTATACGATCGGAGACTATATTGAAAAGAGTAAAACTACTTTTGGCGATAATACAATTAATGAAACTTCGTATAAATATCCGTTAGAGAAAGGGAATACATATCTTATCAATAAAAATATTCTCAGTATACCATTGGAAACTGAAACCAAAAAAGATGGAATAACGATCTCCAAGATAGAATCTGTGTATCCGATAAGCCAGTCTGAGGCCATTGCTAAAACTTCAGGGTTGGCATTGCCGTATCAGGTCAACTCTACTGATTTACAAAATACAGCATCCACGGAAGTTACCTATGATAAATACGACAGCAAAGGGAATCTGCAGCAGTACACGACAAAAGACGGTATTCCGACAACTATTATCTGGGGCTACAATCAGACCCAGCCTATTGCTAAAGTTGTAGGCGCAACCCTTAGGGATATTCCGCAGCCTTTGATTACTGCTATTGTAAATGCTTCCGACCTGGACGCTTCCAATCCATTGAATGAGCCGGCACTGATCACAGCGCTGGATGATTTCAGAAAAGACAGCAGTATGTCACCTTATCAGGTTACGACCTACACGTATGAT
>Ga0308157_10001700_pt1 | contig 42084 bp, 32 predicted proteins | sample PhyBR1_FD_201035 | JGI IMG/M metagenome (GOLD analysis project Ga0308157, IMG submission 201035) | Phyllosphere microbial communities from UC Gill Tract Community Farm, Albany, California, United States - DLSLB.R1 | ecosystem: Host-associated > Plants > Phyllosphere > Unclassified | place: USA... | reverse complement strand
GTGCGCGATACCAACGTGCCGCCCACGCTCGACGTGGCCATCGACGGCCGCCACATCCTCGATGGCGAACTGGTGTCGGCGCGCCCGCTCATTGCCGTGCAGCTCAAGGATGAGGATAAGCTGCGCCTGATTACCGATGCCTCGTTCTTCACCATCTTCCTACAGCGGCCCGATGGCACCACCACGCCCGTGAATGTAAATGGGTCGGAGGTGCGTTTCAGCGTCGATAACTCGGCGGGTAGCCTGGCCAGGCTCGAATACAGCCCCGGCCAAAGCCAGCCGCTGCCCGATGGTACCTACACGCTGAGCGTGCAGGGCCGCGACGCCTCGAACGCGGTGGCGGGCACCGTTACGTACCAGGTGAAGTTTACGGTAATCAACGAGTCGCGAATCTCCAACGTGTACCCGTACCCGAACCCCGTCACGAGCAAGGCGAAGTTCGTATTCACGGTAACAGGCCAGGAGCTGCCGCGCAACATGAAAATTCAGATTATGACCCTTACGGGTCGCGTAGTGCGCGAGATTTTCATGAGCGAACTAGGCCCCTTGCACATCGGCAACAACGTGACCGACTACGCCTGGGATGGCACCGACCAGTACGGCGACCACCTCGCTAACGGCACTTACCTGTACCGCGTAGCCATCGATTCGTCGGACAAAGAGTTCAAGAAATTCAATACCAGCGGCGACCAGGCCTTCAAAAACGACTGGGGCAAGCTCGTGCTGCTTCGCTAGCCTAGCCCGGGTCAACTGCCAAATTGAAAAGGACGCTCTGCTTAGCAGAGCGTCCTTTTTGTTGGGGAGGGCCTAGCGGCGGCGCAGTGTTACGAAGCTGTAGGCTAGGGGGTTTTTTTCGTCGGGGGCGTGGCGGCAGCGGGTTTCCTCGCGCCAAGTAGTGGGCGGCAGGGCGGGAAAAAAAGTGTCGCCATCGGGCACGGTAGTGTGCACCTCGGTGAGGTATACGATATCGGCGGCGGGCAGCGCGGCGCGGTAGATTTCGCCCCCGCCAATCACGCACACTTCCTCGCCGCCGGGCTGCTGGGCGGCCAGCGCCAGGGCTTCGGGCAGCGAGTGGGCCAGCAGCGCGCCGGCCGGGGCGGGCCAGCCGGTTTGGGTGGTAACCACAATAGTGGTGCGGCCCGGCAGCACCCGGCCGATGCTCTCAAACGTGCGCCGGCCCATTATAATAGGGTGGCCGAGCGTGTGCTCTTTGAAGTGCTGTAAGTCGGCCGGCAGGTGCCAGGGCAGCTGGCCTTGGCGACCGATAACGTTGTTTACGGCGGCAGCGACGACGATGGAAACCATAAAACTAGATGAATTAGTGAGTAGTGCGGACTGTTAGTCCGCGCGTGATAACCTATTGTATGCGTAGTAAACCCGCGAATTAAAAGTCCGCGCTACTGGCCTGCATCCCCAAAATCCAGTTTGGTGCCGCGCAAAAACTCCTCGGTGCTCATACGTTTTTTGCCCTCCAGCTGTACTTCCAGCAGGGCTAGCCAGCCGGTGGGCGTGGCCACACGCAGGTGCTGGCGGCCATCGGTGGCCCAGGTGCCGGTGGGGGCAGCGGGGCCGGGCTGGGCGGCGGCGCGGTACACTTTCAGGCCGCGGCCATCGGGCAGGGTGGTGTAGGCGGCGGGGGCGGGGGCTAGCCCCCGCACCTGGTTCACGAGGTCGAGGGCGGGGCGATTGAAGTCGAGCCGGCCGGTTTCTTTGGTGAGCTTGGGGGCGGGGCGCAGGTCGGCGGGGTTGGCCTGCGGGGTGCTGGGCGCCGCGCTCGCCGCAATGGCCTGCACCGTGCGGGCGGCCAGCGCGGCGCCGGTTATTTTCAGCTTGTCATATAAGGAGCCAAAGTCGTCGCTAGGGTCGATGGCCAGCTTATCCTGCATGATGAGGTCACCGGTGTCAATTTCGTGGCGCAGAAAAAAGCTGCTCACGCCCGTTTCCTGGTCGCCGTGCATCAGGGCCCAGTTGATGGGCGCCGCGCCCCGGTACTGTGGCAGCAGCGAGGCGTGGATGTTGACCGACCCTAGCCGGGGCATGTTCCACACCGCCTCGGGTAGCATCCGGAAGGCCACTACCACCTGTAAATCGGCCGCGTAGCTCCGGAGTTCTGCCTGAAAAGCCGGGTCTTTTAAATTAGTAGGTTGCAGCACCGGCAAGCCGTGCGCCAGGGCCGCCTGCTTCACGGCCGAGGCTTGCAGTTGGCGCCCGCGTCCGGCCGGCCGGTCGGGACCCGTGAGGACGGCCACTACTTGCGCTTCGGGCAGGGCTAGCAGGGTTTCGAGGGTGGGCACCGCAAAATCGGGCGTGCCCATAAAAATGATGCGCAAGGGAGCAGGCATAAGAGTAGATAGGTCAGTAAATCCGGCCGTTGGGCTGGCGAAAAAAGCAGCTTGCCAGGGTAGATAGATAGTAGGCAAACCTGATAAGACGCTTCGTTCGTCAGCATGACAGCCTGTTGGGGGGATGGCGCTACTTTTCAGGGTACAGCAAATACTTTTTGCGTAGCTGCTTAAACTGGTTCAACCCCGGCTGCCAGCTAGCCCGGATGCTGGCCTCGGAGCGCCCGGCCACCACCTGCGCGCGCAGCGAGTCGGTGCCGGATAATTGCTCGAAGTATTTGGTAAAGAAGTGCGCCTTGTCGGTGCTCTGGCGGTAGAAATCGAGCAGGTACTGCACCGTAAAAAACTGCGCCGGCTCACCGGCGGCGGGCTGGTGCAGGTCGAGGCCGTAGCAGCGCTGGCCATTGAGCGGCGGCGTGGGCGAGCCCGCGTTGGGGCGGGGTGTAAACTGGTGGGGCCGGCTAGCTGGCTGGCTAGGGCTGCCGACAACCTCAAAGGGCCGGTCGGTGCCGCGACCCACGCTCACGTTGGTACCCTCAAACAAACACACGCTGGGGTAGAGCGTTACCGCCCGGGCCGTGGGCAGGTTGGGGGAGGGGCGCACGGGTAGGGCGTAGGGCGTGGCGTGGGTGTAGCCGCCCGCCACGGGCACCACCTGCAAGCGGCAGGGCTGGCCGCCGGCCAGCCACTTTTCGCCGTTTATCATGCGGGCCAGCTCGCCCACCGTGAGGCCGTGGCAGATGGGCAGCGGGTCGAGGCCCACGAACGAGCGGTGCTTGGCTTCGAGCACTGGCCCATCGACGAGCGCGCCGTTGGGATTGGGCCGGTCGAGTACGATTACCGTCTTGCCCTGCTCGGCAGCCGCTTCCATCACGTAGTGCAGCGTGCTGATGAAGGTGTAGAAGCGCGTGCCGACATCCTGAATGTCAAATATCAGCACGTCCACGTCGGCTAGCATCTCGGGAGTGGGCTTTTTGGTTTTGCCATACACCGAGCGCACCGGTATGCCGGTGCGGGCATCGCGCCCATCGGTGATGGTGGCGCCGTCGGCCGCCTCGCCCCGAAAGCCGTGCTCGGGGGCGAAGATGGCCGTCAGGTTCACGCCCCGCGCCTTCAGCGTATCGACCAGGTAAGCCTGGCCCACCCGCGACGTTTGGTTCACGACCAAGCCCACGCGCTGGCCTTGCAGGGCGGGCAGGTAGGCCCCCAGCTGGGCGGCGCCCATTTGCAGAGTGCGGGGCGCCCGCGCGGCGGGCGAGGCAGGTGCCTGGGCGGGTAGCTGGCCCGTGGTGGGGCTAGCCCCGCACCCGGTGGCCAGGCCCGCGGCCATAAAAATCCACTTCATCATGGCTCAAAAGTACCTTGCTGCGTAAGAAGCACGCTACTGCCCGGCCTGCAACCCCCGGCGCGGCGTAGCTTTACGCCACTTGTGAATATCGCCCGCTACATATCGCGCCGGATGGACGGAGCCGACTCCGGCTCCTTCACTCATTCTGTTACGCGCATTGCCACGGTGAGCATTGCCCTGGGCATTGCCGTGATGATAGTTTCGTTTTCTATTCTGCAGGGCTTCCGCGAGCAGATTCAAGACAAGATATTCTCCTTTGGGGCGCATTTGCAGCTCTCGCGCTACGACACCAACAACTCGCTGGAGGTGGCGCCCATTTCCGAGCCCGAGTTGCGCCGTCAGCTCACGCGTTACCCGCAAGTGGCTTCGGTGCAGCCCTTTGCCCGCAAAACGGCCATCATCAAAACCACCGACGAGGTGCTGGGCGTGGTGCTGAAAGGCGTATCGGAAAAACACGGCCCTAGCAGCATGCGCCAAAATATGGTGGCCGGCAAGTTTATCAGCTTTGCCGATTCGGCGGCCAGCAACGACATCGTTATCTCGCGCAAAATTGCCGATAAGCTGCGGTTGGGGGTTGATAGCACGGCCGTGTTCTACTTCATTCAGCAGCCACCGCGCGTGCGCAAGTTTCGGGTGGCGGGCATCTACCAGACCGGCCTCGACGAGTTTGACGAGGTGTACGTGCTCGGCGACCTGCGCCAGATTCAGGAACTCAACGCCTGGCCCGATACCCTGGTGGGCGGCCTGGAAGTGCGCCTGCGCAATTTTAAGACGCTCGACCGCACGTTTGACCAGTTTTTTGAGCAGCTGCCCTACGAGGTGCGCATCGAAAAAATCACTGACCAGTACGCCCAGCTCTTCGACTGGCTGCAATTGCTGAACCGCAACGTCATTATTTTCCTCATCCTGATAATTTTTGTGGCCACCTTCAACATGGTCGCCACCATCTTCATCATGATTCTGGAGCGCACCAAGATGATTGGTATCCTGAAAGCCGTGGGCGCCACCGATAACCAGATTCGGGGGATGTTCTTCTTCCGGGGGCTGTCCATTGCGCTCAAGGGCCTAGTGATTGGCAACCTGTTTGCGCTGGGCGTGTGCTGGTTGCAGTATCACTTTCGCATCATTCCGCTCGACCCCGACAATTACTACATGGACCGCGTGCCCGTGGCCTGGGACTTCACCGTTATCCTGTTGCTAAACGCGGCCACGCTCACGGCGGCCGTGCTTTCGGTGCTCATCCCAACCTACATGATTGCCCGCATCAAGCCCATGGTGGCCATCCGGTTCGACTAGGGACGGGGCGACAACAAGGCCCTCTTTTGGGGAACTGCGCGGCGGAATATGGGCGTTGGGCGACGAAGCCGGGCATTATTACCGAACCCGGCGTAATTTAGCCGGGCCAAATGGGCTGGTCAAAAATAAAAGCCGGGTGCAACCTGTTACCTGCTCGGTAGCCTCTTTTGGGTACAATAATTTTCCTTTTTTCATGAAAAATTTTCCTCGGCTAGCCGGCCGTTTGCTGGCCCTGCTGCTGGTGCTGAGCGGCCTCGGCCTAAGCAGCTGCAAGAAAGACGAAACCACCACCGTATATGGTAACTGGGTTCGGGGCAACTCGTTTCCGGGTACCGTGCGCAGCAACGCCGTGAGCTTTGTAGTGAATGGCGTGGCCTACGTGGGCACGGGCATCGATGCCAACAGCGTGCGCTACAACGATTTTTTCTCTTTCAATCCCGCCACTGGCAGCTGGCTGCGCCTCACGCCTTTTCCGGGCGTGGCGCGTTATAATGCCGCGGCCTTTGCCGTGGGCAACTTCGGCTACGTGGGCACCGGCTACGATGGCACTAACTACCTGCGCGACTTCTGGAAGTTTGACCCTTCTCAGAATACGACAACCACTACCACTGTTGGCACTACCGTAACCACGACAACCACCGTGGGCCGCTGGACGCAGATTGTGGACTTCCCCGTGAACCCGGGCACGAGCGGCCGCTACGGTGCTGTGGCCGGCAGCGTGGGCAACTTTGGTTACGTAGGCTGCGGCTTCGATGGCAACAATGAGAAGGATTTTTACCGCTACGACCCCTCGGCCAACACCTGGAATACGTTCGCTGGCTTCCCCGGCGACAAGCGTATCAACGCGGTGGCCTTTACGGTGAACAACGTTATGTATGTGGGCACTGGCATCAACAACGGCCAGTACGTTACGGATTTCTACGCCTACGACCCCGCTAAGGACGCCTGGACGGCCAAGCGCCAGCTGGCTAACATCACTAACTCGACGGATTCATACGACAACAGCCAGCTGCCCCGCTCGCAGGCCGTGGCTTTTACCATTGGCAGCTACGGCTACCTGGCCACCGGCAGCAACGGTGCCGTGCGCACCGACTGCTTCCAGTATGACCCCACCCTCGACACTTGGACCAAGCTGAACCCCTTTCTTGGTTCGGCCCGCAACGCGGCCGTGGCGTTTGGTATCGGCAACTTGGGCTACGTAGGCACCGGCAACTCGGGCGCCACTCGCTTCGACGACTTCTGGACGTTTGACCCCAATGTCACGCAGCAATAAGGCACCCGCCGCCTGGAGCCGCCTGCTGGCCCTGCTGGGCGTGATGCTGCTGGCGGCCAGCTGCACCAATACCACGAGCGACATTGGCGTCGGGCTGCCCGATTCTAATGTCGATACCGGCGCCTTTCTCATCGATACGCTCACGGTACGCTCGTCCACGGTGCTGCGCGACTCCGTGCCCAGCTCAAACTCGGAGTTTCTGTTCGTGGGGCAGTACACCGACCCGCTGGTGGGTAAGCTCACGGCCAGGAGCGCGTTTCGGCTAGGCCTGCCTGCCGGCTATGCACCCGACCCAACGGCCGTATTCGACTCCATTACGCTGATTCTGAAGCCGAACGGCTATCGCTACGGCGATACAACCAAGACCCAGGCACTGGTGGAGGTGCATAAGCTGAGCCGCAACACGCCCATCGCGAATACCAAGTTTTCGTACACGTCGCCCCGGCTCACGCCGCTCGGCTACGACTCGACGAACGTGGATAGCCTGCTGAACCGTAACCACGTGGCGCCCCGCGCCCGAGCTCGCCCGAGCATTCGTACGCTACGCCTGCCACTGGATGCGGGCTTTGGTAGCCGGCTGCTTTCCCTTGGCAAGCTGCGCCGCCTGAGCACGCAGAACGACCTCGATGCCTACCTGCCTGGTCTGGTTATTACCCCAGCTGCTGGCGATGAAGGCGCCATCATTGGCCTGAGTGCTATTGATGCCGGGGCCGTGATGAACCTCTATTACCACGTGCCTACTGACCCCACCACCGTTATCACCAGTTCATTTTCGCTGGCTACCGGAGCGCGGCACTTCTTTCAAGTGCGAGCCAACCGCAGCGCGGCGGGCATTAAAAACCTGCCCACTGCCTCGCTGCAAAAGGTGCGTTCCGCGCTTACGGGCAACCAAACGGTTATTCAGGGCGCGCTAGGGCTGCAAACCCGGTTGGAGTTTCCGTACCTGCTCGACCTGCGGCAGTTTGGCAACAATCTGACCGTGACCAGCGCCTCTGTTGAAGCTTCGGTACCCACGGCCACACTCACGCGCTACGCTCCCACGCCGCCCGCGCTTGGGGTGTATTACACCGATGCCAACAACCACCCTACGGGGCTCTACCAGCCCACCCCGGTTGAGTACAAGACGGGCATTTCCTCGCTCACGGGCATCGACCAGGGGGTGTACGCCTTTTCGGTGCTTGATTACTGCAAGGCCGTGCTGGCCAATACCATTCCGAACAACGGCCTGTTGCTAGCCTCGGCTACGCCCGACGTGCCTAGCCGGGTGGTGATTGGCGATTCGCGCAACACCCTCAACAAGCTGACTTTCCGCGTCTATTTCATTCGCGTGCAGTAAGCGGCCGGTATAGCCAATAGCGTTTGGTGAAAGCCCCGAAGCTAAGCTTCGGGGCTTTTTGCATCTGGGCCCTGCCCCGCCCGGCGAGGTTTGCTACCCACCGAGGATACTTTTTAGCGAAATAGCTGTTAGCCTAGCGTGACCAACCAGCTCCCGCCCCCTGCCCCCCGCCCCGACCTGCTGCGGGTATCCTACGATGACTACCGCGCCCTGCCCGCCATTGCCAACTCCGATTTATCGCGCCTGCGCGATGCCCTCAACGGCCGCCCGCCCCGCGTCGATTCGGGCTCGGGTGCCCTCAGCTTTGGCACGGCGTTTCACACGGCTTTGCTCGAGCCCAGCGATTACCAGCCCGGTCAGCCTGGGCTCAACGATACGCTGGTGTGGTGGCTGGTGGAGGGGGTGAAGCTGAATACGGAGCTCAATCGCCTGCTCGAAAACGGTGTTACCGAACGGAGCGCGCTCTTCACCGAGCCCGTCACCGACACGCTGTGCAAGCTGCGTGCCGACCTGGTGCTCGACCAGCCCGGGCAGCCCTATACCATCATCGATTTCAAAACGACCATGGCCCGCGACGCCGAGCATTTTCGCTGGCAGTGCTCGGCCTATGACTACGACCGCCAAGCCGCCTTTTACACCGATGCGCTGCGTGCCGAGCGTTTTCTGCTGGTTGGCGTGCAAAAAGTCGAGCCTTTCGGCGTCTTTCCGCTCGAAGTGCCCGCCGATATGCTAGCCGAAGGCCGCCGCAAATACATGCACCTGCTGCGGCTGCTGCGTGCCCCAGCCACTGCCCCCGCTTATCGGGCCGAAGCTGTGCAAGCCGCCGTAACTGCTTTGGGCCTGTAACACTACCGACACTGCCGCACCAGCTCTAAAAAGGCCGGTCAATATCCTACTAGCTTGATAGTCAGTAGATATTGGCCGGCCTTTTTAGCTATAAAGCCTTGATAAACTTAATCCCACCCATTATTGAACGCTGCGTTTGAGTACAAGAAAGTACAAAAGATTCAATAGCCAGTCTGAGTAAGTACACCTTATAGGTCAGTTTGTCTGCGCGTGTGCAGTTCCCGAAGCAGCGCCTTTAGGCTCGCGGGCTCTTGCAACTGCCCGAGCAAGAAAGCCAGGTATTCTGTCTCGGCCCGCAGGCTGCGCTTTATTTCGCGCAGGCGGGTACGCTGCTGTTTTTCGGTACCACTCCAGGGGGCTTGTTCATCGGGTTGGCGGGCGGTGGCTAGCTGCTGGCTCAGTTGCTGCTGTTGCTGCACGAGCGCCTCGGTATAGCGTCGTAGCAGCGCCTCGGCTTCACCGCTTGGTGGGCTAGGACCATCAGTATTGGCAAGGAGCGATAAAAGCGCGGCCAAATCGCCGGCCGCGTAGGCGGCCGTGATGCGCTGCATCAGGGCCGTTTGAGTTTGCTGCGTGGCGGCGTCGGCTTGGGCTGTCCGGTCGGGGTGATGCAGGCGGGCCAGTTGCCGGTAAGCAGCTTTGGTGTTGCTGAGTAGCGCCTGGTCGGTGGCCGCCGCGACCTGTGCCTGTCCGGCGCGCGCCTGTTGGCGCTGTTGCTGGCGACGGGTCCGCGCCGCTGCGGCTGCTTGCTCGTGCGAGGCTAGCGGTGGCGCAGCGTCTGCCACACCCGGCTTCTCCGGCTCGTCCTCGGGTGGTGGCAGGGGCGGGGCGTAGCGGGCTAGTATGTCGGTTTCATCTTCCCCAAAGCGCGTTTGCAGGCTGCGCGCGTTGTGCACGAGCAGCTCCGTCACCTGCGCTTCTTCGGCGCGGCTGAGGTAGTCGCCGAGCAAGGCAGTTTCCAGAGGTTCGTACAGAGCGCGGCGTGCGGCTACGGCGGCAGCGGCCACGGGGCCCACCTGTTGCCAGTAAGCTTGGCGGGTAGCCGCCTGGCTCGTGCGCAAGCGCAGGAGCTGCGCCCGCAGGTCATCTATCGCCGCTATGGCCTTCCGGAAGGCTAGCTGGGCAGGGGAGGCGTGCGGGCTAGCCGCGCGCTCGGGCAGCAGCTGGCGCTGGGGTAAAGTAGAGTCGGTAGTCACAGCTGGTAAAAATACAGCGCAGTTAAATGGGCTAGCCCGCAGCTCCTACTTACTGCCGCCGTAATAGCCGGCGCCACTTATCATTTAAAAGCGTTCGAGATTAACTAATCACTAATTATAAAAAATATTTTAAAAATAATTTCGCAATTAGTTGTGGAATCAAAATAAACTCCCCACCTTTGTCCCACTAAACCACCACAGCCATGTATTACTTCACACTCAGCCACCGTAATTCGGATAAGATGCAGCCAGCAAGGCTGCTGCTCGGTACATGTGCCTGCCGCTAACCCTTTAAGTTAGCCCTGCCACTGCCCGAGCCCTTTAGCTCGGGTTTTTTTGTGTTTAGTCGGTTCGTCAACCGCTTAGCTTCCTTGCCCGATGCTTTTCATCCGTCCCAGTTATCCGTTGCAGCAGCTCTTGAGCCAGCCCACTAGCGGTTGGGACAAACGACGCGACCACGCTTTTCTTTTGCGAAGTAAATACCGGTAGTTATCGGTAGTATTGCGCACTGAAAAGCCTGGCTCCATAAGCCGGGCTTTTTTGGTAATTTATAATCGAATAAAAATAATTTTTATTCGCAGGAAAAGTATTGTCTATGCAATTCAAAAGTAATTGCCCTTCGAATCAACTTTTTGCCTATTCATCACCTTTGCCCCACCCCCTCATGCGCTTCAATTTTACCTTTCGCAAAGCGCCGCCTGCCCCTGTTCGCAACCACGAAGGTGCCCCAGCCCACGTGCTCACCCCCGCCCTGGAGCTGTACGCCGCCGTGGCTACGGCTGCCCTCAGCGACCAGTTTTACGAGCAAGCCGATACCCGGCTAGCCCGCCTGCGCGAGCTAGTGGCCCAGAGCGAGCCGCCGTTCGTGGCGCGGCTGGCGGTGTATGCCCGTGAGCAGCTGTACCTGCGCTCGGTGCCGTTGGTGCTGGCCGTGGAGTTGGCGCGCACCCATCGAGGCGATAACTTGGTGAGCCGCTTGGTGGCGCGGGTGGTGCAGCGGGCCGATGAAATTCCGGAGCTGCTAGCCTTCTACGCCCAGGCCAACGGCCGCACGGGCCCCAAAACCCTGGGGCGCCTCTCCAAGCAAATGCAGCACGGCTTGGCGCTGGCTTTCAAGAAGTTTGATGCGTACCAGCTGGCCAAGTACGACCGCGATGGTGCCGTGCGCATGCGCGATGCCTTGTTCCTGGTGCACCCCAAGCCGCGCGATGAAGGCCAGCAAGCCGTCTTCAATCAACTGGCGGCTGGCACCTTGCCCACGCCTTACACGTGGGAAACCGAGTTGTCGGCTGCCGGGCAGGTTGCCTACGCCTCGCCCGCCGAGCGGGCTGCCGCCGTGGCCCGCACCTGGGCAGCGCTCGTAACCAGCAATCGCCTGGGTTACATGGCTCTGCTGCGCAACCTGCGTAACTTGCTGGAAGCCAAGGTGCCGGCCGGTGCGCTAGCCCACGCCTGCGCCACCCTGGCCGACCCAGGCCAAGTGGCCCGCGCCAAGCAGCTGCCCTTCCGCTTTCTGGCCGCTTACCGCGAGGTGCTGGCTCTGAACAGCGGCGCGGCGGCCCCGGTGCTGGCGGCGCTCGAAGCAGCCATCTCGGCCAGTGTGGCCAACCTGCGCGGCTTCGACGGCAACACCCGCGTAGTGGTGGCCTGCGACGTGTCGGGCTCGATGCAGCAACCCATTTCGCCGCGCAGCAAAGTGCTGCTCTACGACGTGGGCCTGGTGCTGGGCATGTTGCTGCAAAGCCGCTGCCAGTACGTAGTTACCGGCCTGTTTGGGGCAACCTGGAAGCGGATTGCCTTGCCCCAGGGCCAGGTGCTGCGCAACGTGCAGGAACTGTACCGCCGCGAGGGCGAGGTGGGCTACGCCACCAATGGCCACCTCGTGGTGCAGGACCTGCGCCAGCGCCGCGAAGTAGTTGATAAACTAATGATTTTCACCGACTGTCAGCTCTGGGATGGTGCCGGTCACGACCGCACCCTAGCCCAGGAATGGGCCGCTTACCGCGCCAATGTGGCGCCGCAGGCCCGCCTGTATCTCTTCGACCTGGCCGGCCACGGCACTACGCCGCTCGCGGTGCGCGCCGAGCACGGTGTGGCCCTCGTCGCCGGCTGGTCCGACAAGGTATTCGATGTGCTGGCGGCCCTTGAAAACGGCGACGACGCCCTCACCGAAATCCAGAAAATAGCGCTGTAACCCAAGCGGCCCGGCCGGGCAATCAAGCGGAACCCCCGGCCGCTGCCGCTAGCTACCAGCTAAAAATTAGCCGATTGGGTTACCATTGGCAACATAATTGTACTACTCTTCACACGCGCATTTTATGCCGCATCCCTTAGGCAAACGGCTGACCCCTTAATGGCAGTCGCTGGCCGGAACGGACTACCGCCGGGGCCTAGCTGCCTCGGCGGCCCGTTCCAAACCGGGCTAACTTGCTAGCTGACAGGTGCCGTAGGCAGGCGTTACTTCTTGGTTCTGTAGGTTCGACTCCTTCCCGTCGCTTCGGCCGCGGTTAAGACGCCTGCCGCCTTTTGCCCTGTCTTGTAGGCGTTGCCGGGCAGCGTAGCCAGGCCTTGCTTCGGATTATAGGTCCTATTCTTAGTACCCCGATGGATTATGCTAAGTCGGGGGGTAGCTCGCTGGCAGCGCAGTAGTCGCGCCCGCAGTTCAGCATCCCGGCCGCGGGCAATGGCAGCTAGCCAAAAAACTTTTCTGACGTGAAAACAACTTCTTGGCGCTAGCCAATGAAAATCAAGCTATTGGGTGCCGTAATGCCGCCATACTTCGCACCACAATGGGCCGGTGGCGGGTTCGACTCCCGAAGTGGCAGCCGGCAATGGCTGCTGCGTTGCGACGTGGCTTACGCCGGCCCGCTGGCGGCGCGCTCATTGCCCCGGTAGCCTGATTTTTAAGGGACTAGCCCCAAGCTTACTGCTTTTAAAACCCAGTGCCGTAGGACGGCGCTCCTTCGTTTGGTGAAACCTGACTGTTAATCAGGGCTAGGGTTCGATTCCCGCTTCGAGTCTTCGGGCTTGAAACTGTGCCAGCCGCTTGTTGCCTGGGTTGAGTTTTAACGGTCTTACTAGCAAGCTGGTGCCGTAGCAAGGCCCTACTTCGTTTGGGACGACGGGATTGCGGGTTCGAACCCCGCTCGCTGGACACCTTACCCACAACTTCCAGCGGTAGCTTAAAATGGCAAAGCACGTATTGGCAGGCCTTGCGCTTGTTGCCCAGCTTGTTAGTAGCTCGCCTTCGCCACCTCGTGCAGGTGCGCGGCAAGCACAACCGCCGCGCCTCGGCCGAGGAGCAGCGCTGGGTGCAGCAGTGGCTCGCCGAAGCCCGCCTGACGGTGTCGGTCTACGCGGGGGAAGACTAGAAGAAGTTGCTAATGAACCCCTCAGCATAATGAAACAATAACAATTTCCCCCATAGCGGTGCCGTAGCGCGGGCTTACTTCGTCTGAAACCCGAACCAACCCTGGCCAGCGCGTTTGTCGCCCGTTTTTTCTTAAAGCTGCCGGATGCCGTAGGGCGGCGCTCCTTCGACCTGTCACGTTGCCTGCGCGCGCCGCCCGGCTATTGCTCCGGCAGCTTCTTTTTTAATGCGTGATGAGTTAGCCGAAACCGGTAATCGTTACGCCTTGCTAATCAACCTTTACACTTTGAAAATGGCTTCTATACTACGAGGCAATGACTTGCGGCAGCTCGGGTTTCCCGAAGGCCGCGCTATTGGACTGGCGCTGGCGCAATTGCAGCGCAAAGAGCACAAGCGCCTGCCCCAAGCCGAGCAGCTGGCGCTGCTCAAAACCATTCTGGCTAGCCCCGGCGATTTCCTCACCGACCTGGCCTGGAGCCACACGGCGGCCGCGCTGCTGCCGCCGCCGTCGCGCCACGTAGCGCTGGTGGCACGTAAAGAATATGCCACCTTTGGGGCCGAGCACATCGAGCCGGGCGCCATTCACCAGATGGAAACGGCCATGAAGCTGCCCGTGACGGTGGCCGGTGCGCTGATGCCCGATGCGCACTTTGGCTACGGCCTGCCCATCGGCGGCGTGCTGGCTACTGATAACGCGGTGATTCCGTACGCTGTGGGGGTGGACATTGGGTGCCGTATGGCGCTGTCGGTGTTCAGCCTGCCGGCCAAATACCTGGGCCAGCGCACGCAGGAGCTGCGCAAAATACTGCTCGATAATACGCGCTTCGGCTCGGGCCGGGGCTGGGAGCGGGGCCAGCGGCTAGCCCACGCAGTGCTGGAGCGCGACGAGTTTGCCACGGTGCCGTTTCTCAAAAACAAGCACGCGGCCGCTTACGAGCAGATTGGTACCTCGGGCTCGGGCAACCACTTCGTAGAGTTTGGGCTGGTGGATATCACCGACCCGACCAACGAAATGGGCTTGCCGCTGGGGCAGTACGTGGGCGTGCTGTCGCACTCGGGCTCGCGCGGCCTGGGTGCCAGCGTAGCGCAGCACTACACCGGCCTGGCCAAAAATGTGTGTAAGCTGCCTGCCGAAGCTGCTCACCTTGCCTGGCTAGGCCTCGACACCGAGGCTGGCCAGGAGTACTGGGCCGCCATGACCCTAGCCGGCGACTACGCTGCCGCCTGCCACGAGCAAATTCATCGCCGCCTGGCCAAAGCCCTCGGGGAGAAGCCGCTAGCCAAGGTCGAAAATCACCACAACTTTGCCTGGAAGGAGCACCTGGCCGACGGCCGCGCGGTTATTACGCACCGCAAGGGCGCCACGCCGGCGGGCGCGGGCGTGCTCGGCATCATCCCGGGCTCCATGACGGCCCCCGGCTTTATTGTGCGGGGGCGGGGGCTAGCGGCGTCGCTGGCCTCGGCTTCGCACGGGGCCGGGCGGTTGCTGTCGCGCACCCGCGCCAAGGCCGAACTCGGCGAAGCCGAGGTGCGCCGCCACTTGGCAGCCCATGGCGTAGAGCTGATTGGCGGGGGCCTCGACGAGGCCCCGATGGCTTACAAGGACATCCACACCGTGATGGCGAGCCAGTGCGAATTGGTGGATGTACTAGGCTCCTTCACCCCCAAAATTGTGCGTATGGATGGTGCGTAAAAAAGTTCCCTTTACTAAATCCGACGGCCTTAACAGTTACGTAAAGTAAGCAGGCTCATCAGAGCCGTGTTTTCATAGCTCAGGAAAGCCCGCTGCCTTTGGCTGCGGGTTTTTTATTTGCCGCTAGCCTCGGCCGCTGGCAGCGGCGGCAGCACCCGCACCACGTCGCCCACGCGCAGGCGCCCGCCCTGCGCAATGTGGGCCGTGAGGCCACCGTGGCCGCGCATGGCGTTGTAGCCGCCGGGGCCCAGCTCTTCCTCCATGCGCGAGCAAGGGTGGCACTCGCCGGTGATATCCAAAATGACTTCTTCGCCCAGCTGAATCCGGCGGCCTTTGAGGGCCAGCAGGTTGAGACCACTCACCACCAGGTTGCGGCGCAGGCGTTCGGGCGCCACCGGCTCGGCTAGCCCCAAAAAGCCCGCCACGGCCCCCAGGTGCTCGTGCTGCACGAGGGTAATCTGCCGCTTGCCGCCCGGCTTGGGGCTGGCGTGGTCGCCGGCCAGGTGCCGGTCGGTAATAACCTCGGCCTCGGCCACAGCATCCGGCGCGGCGCGGCGCGCCGCGCGCAGGCCTATCCACTCCAGGCGACCCTCCTGGGGCAGGGTGGCTAGCAGCCGGGCCACGGTCGATTTATCGTCGCCAAAAAAAGGGAAAGCCATAAAAACGGAGGATAAGCGTCAACTGGCCAGGCGCTGGTAAGCCGCCCGGCCGCCACAAAATAAAAAGCAATAAATGAGGAGCCGGCCCGGCAGAATTTCACTAAAAGGTCTACAGCTCGTCGGGGGTGCCGAAGCCCTCACGCACCTCGGGGTGGCTAATCTGCCCGCCCAAGTTGCCGGCGCGGGCCAGCAGCCCAAAGCTCAGGGTAGCCCCTAGCAGCGTGGCCCAGGCTACCTGCCGGGCCCGGGCGTGGCGCTGCTTGAGCTGCACCACGCACAGCAGCGCCAGGGTAGCCGTGGCGGCCAGCACGTAGTAGCCCAGGCGGGCGGCCTGCGCGTGGTTTTTAATGAGCGCCTGGCTCACGCGGGGCATATCCTCCACCACTTTCGCCGCGCCAGGGCCGGTGAGTTGGGCGGGTAGCCCCAGTACCACGGCCAGCACCAGCGCCCACAGCCCGGCGTGCAGCACCGCATCCTGCCGCTTTAGCAAACCCGCGGCTAGCAATAGCACCCCGGCCAGAGCGCCGAAAATGGGTACGTGGTTGAAAATTAAATGCCAGTGAGCTTGGTTCATGGGGGCGCGGCGCTAGGGGAGGGGCAAAGGTAGCCGCCGCCCCGGCGCTGGCCGCGGGGCCTAGTCGTTGCGATGCGCCGCCAGCTTTTCGTGGTGGTTATCCTCCGCTTCTTCCACCGAATGCGTTTCGCCCAAGTCGTTGTCGGCCCGGGCTTTATCGGCCAGCAGGCAATAAAACTGGTGGATAAGCCGGATTTCCTCTTCCGAAAAATCCTGGGCGTTGATGAGGCGGTTGCTGGCACCTTTGGTAGCGGCTAGCAGCTCATTAAGTTTGAGGTGCAACACCAGCGAATCTTTGTTTTGCGCGCGCTGGATGAGAAAAACCATTAAAAAGGTAATAATGGTCGTGCCCGTGTTGATGACCAACTGCCAGGTTTCAGAATAATGAAATACCGGCCCCGTAACGGCCCACAGCAGCACAATACCCACGGCGCCCACAAACACGGCCGTGGAGCCCGAGTACTTCGTGGTTTTTTCGGCGAAGCGCCCAAAGAAGGACGCTTTACTAGCGGGCTGAGGAAAAGCAGACATAACAAAAAGCAAAAAATGCCAGGCTAGCACAGCAGCTAAGGCCTTGCCAAGTAAGCAACTAACAGGTGTGTAGTTGCTGAAGGCATGACTTTTTTTACGTAAAAAGCGCCGCAGCATTTGAAAAAATAGCGCGCCGTAGTACATTTGCACCCGCTTCGCCCCTCAGCGAAGCCGGTCTGCGGACCGTGCCGAGTTACCGATTGCCTTTCTGCGCACGTGGTGAAACTGGTAGACACGCCATCTTGAGGGGGTGGTGCCTTCGGGTGTGGGAGTTCGAATCTCCCCGCGCGCACGCTGAACAAAAAAGCCCGCTTTCGAGCGGGCTTTTTTGTGTCATTTTGTGAACGGCTGGCTTATTTCTCGAAGGGGTTGCCGGGCACTACAAGTACTACCCGCTCGCGCTCCACCAGTACCTGGCCCGGCAGGGCGCCCTTGGGCTTGCGCACAAATTTTTTGGGCGTCACCGTCACCGGGCACAGCGAGTCGTGCTGGCGGCGCGAGTACCAGCCCGCCAGCTGTGCGGCGTGCGCTACTACCGGCTCGGGCACCGTGTGCCCGGCCCGGTGCCGAATAACGACGTGCGAGCCGCTCACATCCTTGGCGTGCAGCCACAGGTCGTCCTTATGAGCGTATTTCTGCGTCAGCAGGTCGTTGTTCTGGGCATTGCGCCCCACCAGAATCATGAAGCCGTGGTCCTCAAACACTTTAAAAGGCAATTCGCTAGCCGCCTTGGCCGACGCCGGGTTGGGGTCCAGCGCGTGCAGCTTGCGCCAGGCGCGCAGGCCGCGCAGCTCGGCCAGCGCGGGCGCGGCATCCAGTTCTTCCAGTAACTCCAGGGCTTGCAAGGCCTCGGTTTCGCGGGTGGCGATGCGCATTTGCAGCTGGCGCTCCTCTATCTGCTGGTTTTTGGCCTTGCGATACAGGTTTTCGGCCGTGCGCTGGGGTTTTTCGAGTGGCTTCAGCTTGAGCACGACGGGCTCGTTGGTGTAAAAGTCAATGACTTCGAGCTGCGCCGCGCCGGGCGCAATGGCGTGCAGGTGGGCCATGATGAGGTCGGCGCGGTGGCGGTAGCCGGCCTCGTGGGCCAGAGCGTGCAAGCGCTGGCCGGCCAGGTGGGCACTGGTGCTGGCCTCGTCGGCCCGGCGCGTAAGCAGCTGCCGCAGCTGGCGGCGCTCGGTTTCGAGCGCGCGGCGGGCCAGCGCCAGCGGCACAAAGCGCCGCAGCGCGCCAATGGGGTCGTTGCCCGGCAGAGTTTCGAGCACCTCGCCCAGTGGCACCAGGCTCAGGCGGGTGCGGCCATCGAGGTAGAGGAGATGGTAGTGCGGCGGGCTTTCCAGCTCAGTCTGCAACTCGCGGGCTAGCCGCTGCTTTACCTCGGCGGGCGCTGGGTCGTAGCCGCGCTGCTCGCGCAGATAGCGCCCTGGCAGGTCGGCCAGGGCCGGGGGCAGCTTGCCGGTGGGCCCTACCGCCGGAGCTGGGGCATCGGCGGGTAGTGGCACCAGGTCGGCATCGGCCGCGTAACGCTGGTGAAAAAGCTGGGCCGGCGCGGCCGGCGCGGGCCGGAAAATAGCATTCGGCCGCGGGCCATAGAGCTTGAAGACGAGGCTAGCCGCGTGCTCCACAAAGTTGATTTGCACTACTCTATCCTGCGGCCAGACGGCGGCGCTGGCCACGGTGCAACCCAGCAGCTCGGGCAGCAGGTCCACCGAGTTCTGGCGGGCGCGGCGGAAACTCTCGGGCAAAGCCAGCGCCGGAAAGGCGGCGCCCAGCTGCGCTTTGAGCCAGAATTCGGTCCCGGCGGGGCTCAGCAGGCCAATTACCAACTCGTCTTTTTCCTGCGAAAAACAGCTAGCCACGCGGTAGCCGCGCAACTGCGCGGTGAGGGCGGGAGCTAACTGGCGCAGGAAATAATAATTGGTGTGCATAAGTAAGTAATAAACAGCCTTAGCCGCTAGGCAACAACTTGGCTGCGCAGGTTTAGCAGGTTAATCAACAGCTGCCTGACTTGCTTAAGCTCCCATTGATACTGCAATAGAAAGAGGGCAAGACCCACTAGCCAAGCCGCAACTGGTATTACTAAAGAAAGGCTTAAACCGCTCAGAAAGATTTTTGCCGCGATAAACGAAAAAATAAACAAGCCAATGACACCTGCTCAGCCGCCAATGGCTAGCAGCGCTCCAACAGATGGGTGGTAACGAAGACGCAGCAAGCAACCTTGGCTGCCTCGCAGGCGCAGATCCTCAACCCGACCAAGTGTGCCAGGGCCGTTCTGACGACCAAACCTGGTATTGTGGCTCACATAGAAGGAGTAGGTCGTTATCTTTCCGACCAATAAAAACTCTTCGGCGCTTAATAGCGTGCGCCAGCTAAGCGGCGAAGAAAGATTGGTTCGTACCTGCCGCAAAAGCTCGGCGGGGGACACGGAAGAATAAAATTCTTCTGTGGAAGAAGGAAACCGCATCGCGCTACACCTCCACCGCCAGCCCATCATAGGCCAGCCTAATCCAGGGTGGCAGCGTGGCCTCTACCTCGCGGTGGCGGCCTAGCTGGTGGCTGATGTGGGTGAGGTAAGCCCGGCGCGGCCGCAATTCTTCCAGCACGGCCACGGCCTCGCTGAGCGAGAAGTGGGAGAGGTGCGGCTCGTGACGCAGGGCGTTGAGCACGATGGTATCGCAGCCGCGTAGCTGCTCCATCGTACTAGGGGGCAATAAGTTGGCATCGGTGAGGTAGGCTAGCCCGCCCAGCCGGAAGCCTAGCACGGGCAGCTTGTGGTGCAGGGCGCGCAGCGGCTGCACGGCCAGCCCCAGCACGTCGAAGGGCTGCTGGTCGTCGAGTATCGGGTGCAGGCCCACCTGGGGAACGCCGGGGTACTTGTGCTCGGCAAACACGTAGGCGTACTCGCGCTTGAGCTGCTCGATAACGCGCGGCTCGGCAAAAACGGGCATCTCCTGCTGCTGCCGGAAGTTGAAAGCGCGCACATCATCGAGGCCCGCCGTGTGGTCCTTGTGTTCGTGGGTAAACAGGATACCGTCGAGCTGCGTGATGTGGGCCCGCAGCATCTGCTGCCGAAAATCGGGGCCGGTATCCACCACCAGGCTGCGCCCGGCCACGGCCAGGTGCACGGCCACGCGCAGGCGCTGGTCGCGAAAATCGAGCGAGCGGCATACCGGGCAGGTGCAGCCTATCATCGGCACCCCCGACGAAGTGCCCGTACCCAGAAAAGTCAGCTTCATAGAATTTAATTATGAATTATGGGTTAGAAATTATGAATTAGCGGGCGGTCTGGGGCGCCGTGCCCGACGGGAAATTCATAATTCATAATTTCTAATTCATAATTAAAAGTTTACCCCACGTACTGGCGCACTACGCGCACCAGGGCATCAAAATCGAGGGGCTTGGGCAGGTAATCAGTGATGCCGGCCTCGCGAAACTGCTCCATCGAGTAGTTATTGGCGTTGCCGGTGATGGCAATCACGGGCAGCTGGTTGATGCGCGCGTCGGCGTGGGACCGAATGTCGCGGGTGCACTCAATGCCGTTTCTTACCGGGATGTTGATATCCATTAAAACCCCGTCAACTTGCTGGCTTTCAAGCTGCTTAATAACCTCACCACCATTTTTGGCCAGCACAATGCGGTATTTCTGCTGTTCCAGAATCTTACGGGTCAGGCTAAGAATGACTGAGCTATCCTCAGCAATAAGGATGGTTTTGGGAGTAGCGGTGGGCGTCATGTGGAAAAAAATGGGTTCGAAACCAGCTTAAAATGAAAAGTAAAAAACACTGGCTAGGGCCTTTAGCCGGCGGCGAGGGCTAGCCAAGCGTGAGCAGGCCAGGATAATTAGCGATGAAAGTAGCGAACAGTTTATTGAGTTCGGGCAGGCCGCTGTCGATTACCTGCGTCTGCTGTTTTTTGATAGCTTTCTCCAAAGCTAAGGCCTGGGTAGCCAGCTTGGTGAGGCCGAGCGTGCCGGCGGTGCCCTTAAGCTGGTGCAAAAGCGGGTGGAGCTTTTCTAGCTCAGCGGCTTGCCAGTGCTCATTTATCTGAGTCATCAGGGCAGTGGTTTCCTCGATAAACTCGCCGTAGAGCTCGGCCGTGAATTCCTCGCCGCCCAATTGCAGCAGCTGCCGCAGCACCTCGGGGTCCACGATGGCCGGGTTGGGGTCGGAGGCTGGCGGGGCAGGCTCGGGCTCGGGGGGAGTGGCTATCCAGCGGGCCAGCGTCTGGGCTAGCTGCTGGTGCTTCACGGGCTTAGCCAGGTAGTCATCGAGGCCGGCTTCCACGAACCGGGCCGCGTCGTCGGGCATCGAGTAGGCCGTCATGGCCACGATGGGCGGGCTGGCCGCCCCCAACTGCGCTTTAATAGCCCGGGTGGCGGCAATGCCGTCGAGGCCGGGCATCTGGATGTCCATGAAAATGAGCTGGTAAGCCGCATCCGGCGCCGTGGCCCGGCTGATAGCCTCGTAGCCGTCGCTGGCAATATCGACCTCGCAGTTGAGCTTGCCCAGGAGCCGGGCGGCCACTTTCTGGTTAATAGTATTATCATCGACCAGTAGCACGCGGGGAGCGGGGCCGGAGCGGGTACCTACCGGCGGGGCCGGCTCAGGAGCAGCAACCACGGGCAGCGCCGCCGTGGCATTGGGCACTTGGCAGCGGATGGTAAACCAAAAAATGCTGCCCTCGCCCGAGTCGGATACCACCCCGATGGTACCCCCCAGCAGCTCAGCCAGCTCCTTGCTGATGGCCAGGCCCAGGCCCGTGCCACCGTAGGCCTTGCTAGGGGTAGTATCTAGCTGCGTGAAGCTGGTAAAGAGCCGCGCCGCATCGGTAGCCGAAATGCCGATGCCCGAGTCCTGCACCGCAAAGCGCAGCGTAAAAAAGTCGCCTTCGGCGCGCGTAGCCGACACCACCACGCTCACCGTGCCCTGCGCCGTGAATTTGATGGCGTTGGCAATGAGGTTGGCCAGAATTTGGAGCAGGCGCGTTTCGTCGGTGATGATGGTGGCCGGCGTGCCGGGCGCCAAATGGCAGGTGAAGCGCAGGTTTTTCTGGTTGGCCCGGTATAGAAACAAGGCCCGCAGGCGGTCGAGCAGCGGGTCGAGGGCTAGCGGGGCTTCGTTGAGACGCATCTTGCCAGCCTGGATTTTCGACAAATCCAGAATGTCATTTAAGATGGTCATCAGCGCCTCCGAGCTGGTGCCCAGCGTGTCGACATAATCGGCTTGCTCGCTGCTGAGACCAGTCTGGCCAAGCAGGTCAATCATGCCGATGATGCCGTTCATGGGCGTGCGCAGCTCGTGGCTCATGTTGGCCAGAAACTGCGTTTTGGCTTCCGAAGCGGCTTCGGCTTCTTCCTTGGCTAAGCGCAAATCGTCCTGAATGCGGCGGATTTCGGTGATGTCGCGCGCAATACCCTCGGTGCCAAACCGGGTGCGGCGGGCGTTGATGAGCACGCTCACCGGGTAGCCATCCTGGTGCCGCAGTTGGGTTTCGAAGTTGCGCAGCTCGCCCTGGCGCAGCAGCTTCTGGCGCAGCTCCAGGTGCTGCTCGGGCTGCCAGTAAAAGTCTTCGATGCGGTAGCTAAGGGCCTCTAATGGGCTGTAGCCCAGTACCTCGCGCAGCGAAGGGCTGAGGATAGTAAAGCGCCCTTCGCGGTCGGTACGGTAGTACACATCCTGAAACGACTCGAAGATGGAGCGAAACTTCTCCTCCTGCGCAGCTAGGGCCAACTGCGAGTTTTTGCTGGCCGTAATGTCCTGCGCCTGCGCTGTAATCTCCTCAAACGAGCCGTCGTTGAGATAAATGGGCGCCAAGTTGATGCTCAGCCAGATGCTGGGTAGCCTCGGCTGACGCAGTTGGGCCTCAAACTGTTGCGGCTCGCCGCGGTTGGCGGCCACGTAGCTGCTGCGAAACAGCTCGCGGATAGCTTCATCGGCTAGCGCCACGTCGGTCTCCAGCACGTTGAGCCCCGGCGTAGGCCCGGTGCCATTGCGGCGCTGGTAAAAAGTAGCGTAGTTGCGATTGAACGATACGAGGTTGCCGCGCCGGTCCACGTTCCATATCAGCTGCGAGCCGCTTTCAAAAATGGCACTCAGGCGGGCATTCTGACGAGCTACGTATTCTTCCTGGCGCTTGCGGTCGATGGCCAGTGCCACCTGCCCCGAGATAAAGTGCAGAATATCAAGGTCGGCGGGTGTGTACAGGTCCACCCGGTCGTATTCCTGCACCGTGAGCACGCCGATGGTGCGGTCGCCCACACTCAGCGGCGAGGCTAGCAGCACGGCCGGCAGCCGCCCAAAGGCCGTCATCTCGCCAGTGCGCATGAGGCGCAGCAAGTCAGCCTGCGTAAAGAACATGGGCTGGCCCTGCTCAATCACGTACTCGGTGATGCCGAGCGAGAACGGCCGGCCGTCGCCCTGCTCAAAATAGGCGTGCTGGTCAACGTAATACACAAATTGCAGCTGCGTGCGGGCATCATCGCAGAGCGCAATAAATATGTTGTTCGTTTCAATTACCTTGCCTAGCTCGCGGTGAATGGCACCGTAGAGCGCCGGCAGGTCGTGGGCCGAGATGGCTAGGTTGGCAATACTATAATAAACCTTTTGCAGGCGCTCGGCCTTAATGCGGTCGGTAATATCGTGCAGCACGGCCCGGGCGCTGGGCAGGCGCCCCGGTTGGTGCTCGCTGCTCACCGAGCCGATTAGGTGCACGGGCCGGCCGGCCTTGGTCAATAGTACTGTTTCTAACTTATTGAGCGCCTGTCCCTCATAGAGGCGACGCAGTTGGTAGAGGAGCTTAGCGCGGTAGTAGGGGTGCACCACGTCGGTGAGGGGACGGCCTAGCAGCTCCTCTTCGGTGTAGCCCAGCTTTTCCTGCCCGGCGCGGTTCACGAACAGCAGCAGGTTGGTGGCGCTCAGGTGCAGAATAAGGTCGTGCGAGCTGTCAAAAAACTCGCGCAGGTACGCCGGCTCGGGCAGCAGCGCTGAGGCCCGGCCGGGCTCGGTCGAGTTCAGGGTGTGGCCCACGGCCCACATGCCCGTGATGTGGCCCTTGGGGTCGCGCAGCAACTCCGACTGCCATTGCAGCAGCACTATTTCGCCGGTACGGGTTTGTAGTTCCAGCTCGTAATACTCCTGGCTAGGGGCTTCATCGCGCAGCACGCGCAGCAGGTAGGCCTGGCGCTCGGCCTGCTGCGCCGCAGGCGTGAGCACCCGGTGGTAGGCCTGCCCCAGCAGCTGCGAGCGCTCGTAGCCGCTGAGCCGCACAAAAACGTCGTTGACCTCCACGATGCGTCCGCCGCCGTCGAAAACCACGTAGGCGAGTTGCAACTGGTCGAACATGTGGGCGGTAGCCGGTAAGTGCGGCCCCGGAGAGTGAACGGGCATATAGGGTGGCAAACGTGCTGCCAGAGTTGAGGTTGCGGCTGGCACCGCGGCAAGCGTATTTTTGGCCGGAAATTACGGCTGCCGCGCCGCTTTACCTATTCCGTGCCCATTTCGCCTCCCCGCCTGGTCTTCGCCGTCACCACCGACCTGAGCTACGACCAGCGCATGCAGCGCATTTGCGGCAGCTTGGCGCGGGCCGGCTACGAGGTGCTGCTGGTGGGCTGGCAGCGCCCCGCCTCGGTGCCGCTGGGGCCGCAGCCCTACGCGCAGCACCGGCTGCGGGGCTGGTTTCAGCGCGGCAAGCTTTTTTACCTGGAGTACAACCTGCGGCTGCTGCTCTACCTACTGGGCCAGCGCGCTGCCGCCTGGGCCTGTGCCGACCTCGACGCCGCACTGCCCACCTGGCTGCGCGCCCGGCTAGGGGGCCAGCCCTTCGTGTACGACGCCCACGAGCTCTTTACCGAAGTGCCCGAAGTGGTGGCCCGGCCCCGCGTGCAGCGCCTCTGGCAATGGGTCGAGAACTGGGTGGTGCCCCGCGCCCGGCTGCGCTACACAGTGGGCCCGGCCCTGGCCCGGCTGTTCGAGGCCAAGCATCCCGGCTGCCCCTTTGGCGTGGTGCGTAATGTGCCGCTGACGGCCCCGCCACTGGCGCCGCGGCCGGGCCCAGCCTTGCCCGCGCCGGTGCTGCTTTACCAGGGCGCCCTCAATGTGGGCCGGGGGCTAGCCGAGCTGCTGGCGGCCCTGCCGCAGGTGCCAGCTAAGCTCGTTGTGTGCGGCGAGGGCGACTGCTCGGCGGCCCTGCGCGCGCAAGCAGCGCAGCTAGGGCTACTGGCGGCGGGAAAGGTCGAGTTCAAGGGCTACGTGCTGCCGGCCGACCTGCGCCAGCTCACGGCCCAGGCCACGGTGGGCATTATGCTGCTCGAAAATACCGGCCTGAGCTACTATTACTCGCTGGCTAATAAGTTCTTCGATTACGTGCAGGCCGGCATTCCGCAGCTCTGTATCGACTTCCCCGAATACCGCGCCCTCAATGCCCGGCACGCCGTGGCCGAGCTGGTGCCCGACCTGACGCCCGCCACCCTGGCCGCAGCGCTGGCCCGGCTGCTGCCCGGCGGCCAGCCCGGCGCGCACTACCAGCAGCTGGCTACCAACTGCCAGCTAGCCCGCACCGAGTGGAGCTGGCAGCAGGAAGAAAAAACGCTGCTGCGGCTGTATGCCGGCTTGGTGCCGGTGCAGTAAGCGGTAGCTTGCCAAATCATCTCTTTTCCACTTTTAACGGCAAGCAGAAGCTTCCCGTACTTTCTTCATGCTGCCCCCCGACCTGCTGGCCCGGCTAGCCCCCTCCGCCCTCGACCCGCGCCCCGTGCTGCTGACCGTGGCTGGCCCCACTGCCGTGGGCAAAACGGCCCTTACTGTGGCGCTGGCGCAGCAGCTGCAAACCGAGATTATTTCGGCCGATTCGCGCCAGTTCTTCCGCGAGATGAGCATTGGTACGGCCAAGCCCACACCCGCAGAGATGCAAGGCGTGCCGCACCATTTCATCGATTCGCACAGTATCACGGAAGAGTATAGCGCCGGGCGCTTCGCCGCCGAAGCCGAGGCGCGGCTGGCTGGCCTTTTCCAGCGCCACGCGGTGGTGATTGCCACCGGCGGCTCGGGGCTGTATCTGCAAGCCCTCACCGATGGCCTCGATGAGCTGCCACCCGTGCCGCCCGCCGTGCGCCAGCAGTTGCAGCATGAGCTGGCCGCCCAGGGGCTAGCCCCGCTGGTGGCCGAGCTGGCCGCCACCGACCCCGTGGCCCACGGCCGCCTCGACCGCCAGAATCCCCAGCGCGTGCTGCGCGCCCTCGAAATAACGCGTGGCACCGGGCAGCCGTTTTCGAGCTTCCACCTGGGGCCGGCGGCCGTGGCGGCCAAGGCGGCGGCCAGGCCCTTCCGGGTCGAGAAAGTGGCCCTCACCCGCGCGCGCGAAGAACTGTATCGGCGCATCGACCAGCGCGTGCTGCACATGCTGGAGGCCGGGCTGGTGGCCGAGGTCGAAAGCCTGCTGCCCTACCGCACCCACAACGCGCTGCAAACCGTGGGCTACCAGGAGATTTTTGGCTACCTCGACGGCACCTATGACTATGCCGAAGCCGTGCGCTTGCTCCAGCGCAACACCCGCCACTACGCCAAGCGCCAGCTTACCTGGCTGCGCCGCGACGCAGGGTATGAATGGGTCGAAATGTGAGGAATGAGAAAATGAGTTGCGCTAGTCATTTCCACATTTTCTCATTCCTCACATTAAATACCTACACGCTAAGTATCTCCACCATCCGCATAAAGCTCTGGTTGATGACCTTGCGCTTGTTGATGGTATCATCGAAGGGCGTGTACATGAGCTTGCGGTCGACAATGCCGGCCATCACGTTTTTCATGCCGTTGAGCAGGCCTTCCACGGCCGCAATGCCGAGCTGGGAGGCCAGCAGGCGGTCGGCCGCGGTGGGCGAGCCGCCGCGCTGAATGTGGCCCACGATGGTTACCCGCGTGTCGAGCTGCGGAATGGCTTCTTTCACGCGGCGCGCCACTTTGTGCACGTTGCCTTCTTCCTCGCCCTCGGCCACGATGACGATAAACGAGGTTTTGTGGCGGGCGTAGCTGCTTTGCAGCGTTTCGATGACGGCCTCCACGCTCATGGCCGTTTCGGGCACCATCACAATTTCGGCGCCGCCGCCGATGGCGCACGGAATGGCAATGTAGCCCGAGTCGCGGCCCATTACCTCCACAAAGAAGCAGCGGTCGTGCGAGTCGGCCGTGTCCCGGATTTTGTCGATGGCCTCCAGCGCCGTGTTCACGGCCGTGTCGTAGCCAATGGTGTAGTCGGTGCCGTAGAGGTCGTTGTCAATCGTACCCGGCGCGCCCACCGTCGGAATGCCAAATTCCTTTTCAAAAATAGTTGCGCCCGTAAACGTGCCATTGCCGCCAATGGCTACTAGCCCCTCAATGCCGTGGTTGGTGAGCTGGTCGAAAGCCTCCTGCCGGCCTTCCTTGGTCATGAATTTCTGCGAGCGGGCCGACTTTAGAATCGTGCCGCCGCGCTGCACCGTATTCGACACCGAGGCCGAATCCATACGCACAAACTCGCCCTTAATCATGCCGCTGTAGCCTCGCATAATACCGTAGACCTCAATGCCGTGGTACACCCCCGCCCGTACCACCGCCCGCAGGCAGGCATTCATGCCCGGCGCATCGCCGCCGCTGGTAAAAACTCCAATTCTCTTCATGGTAAAATCAGCTAGTGCGCCCGCTGCCAAAGCAGGGTCGGTCGTAAGCCCGCAAAGGTCGGCCGCCGAAGGCACTTGCCGAAGCGGACGCAAAAATTTAACGCTGACATTTTTGCCCAACTTACGTAGAAGTACGGCGCCTTACCCGGCAGACGCTTGGTTATTAGGCGTTTCTTGCCTACTTTTCGCTATCTCATCGCCCACCTTCAACCCGCACTCCTATGTTTGGCTTTTTCGAAAACGAGCAGGCAAAAAAAATAAAAGGCCACCTCTGTAACCTCGCCGCCCTGGCCAAAGCCGACGGCAACGTGGACGACCGTGAGCTGAATTTTATCATCACCGTGGGCAAAAAAAATGGTGTGTCGGCCAGCGAAGTGCGCAAGCTGGTGGCCGGCCAAACTAACTGCCTGGCCGACCTGCCCGGCACCGATTCCGAGCGCTTCGACCAGATTTTTGACCTCGTAGACATGATGCTGGCCGACGGCATCGTGGACGAAACCGAAATGGATTTCTGCATTATGATGGCCGAGAAGCTGGGCTTCCGCCACGCCATTGTGGGCGTGCTGGTGCGCAAGATTTCGCAGGGTGTTAAAGATGCCGTGCCCCGCGAGCGCATCAAAGAAGAAAGCCTGAGCTTCTTGAATTACAATGACTTGCCGATGCGATAATAGCTGAGCCGCGGGGCTAGCGAATTTGTCGGCTTATGAAGATGAAGCCGACAAGCTGTCGTGAAACAACCAGAAAAGGCTGCTCAAACGAGCAGCCTTTTCTGGTTGTTGGCGCTTCTAGGAGGTGAGGAAATGTCGGCTTCAAACCCCAAGTAAGCCGAGAGTTCGCTAGCCCCGCGGTTCAGGCAATGGCCCGCAGCAGCCCGGCCACGGCCGCGTCAATTTCGCTTTCCGTAATGGTGAGCGGCGGGGCGATGCGCAACGAATTATCGCAGAACAAAAACCAGTCGGTCAGCACGCCTTCTTCGGCCAGCGCGCGGTCGATAATCGGTTTCAGCACCTCAAATGAGGCAAACTCCACGGCCATCAGCAGCCCGCAGTTGCGCACCTGCCGAATGGCCGGGTGCACCAGCTGGGCCCGCAGCCGCGCCGCTTTGGCAGCCACGCCCGCCAGCAGGTTTTCTTCCTGAATGACCTGCAAGGTGGCTAGCGAGGCCGCGCAGCTCACCGGGTGCCCGCCAAACGTGGTGCAGTGCCCCAGAATAGGATTAGTTTGAAAACCCACCATTATTTCGGGCGAGGAAATAAATGCGCCAATCGGCATGCCGCCGCCCATACCCTTGGCGCACACCAGGATGTCGGGCACCACGCCAAACTGCTCGAACGCCCACTGCGTGCCCGTGCGCCCGAAGCCGCACTGAATCTCGTCGAGGATGAGTAGGGCGCCGACCTCGGTGCAGCGCTGGCGCACGGCGGGCAGGTAGCCGGGCCGCGGCAGGCGCACGCCGGCCTCGCCCTGCACGGTTTCGAGGATGACGGCGGCCGTGTTTTGGGTGATTAATTCCAGGTCGGCCAGCTCGTTGTAGCGCAGGTGCGCCACGTCGGGCAGCAGCGGCCGGTAGCTGTTCTTAAAGCCCTCGGAGCCCGTGATGGAAAGCGCGCCGTGCGTGGAGCCGTGGTACGAGTTGAGAGCCGACACCAGGCCCGTGCGGCCAGTGTGACGCTTGGCAAGCTTGAGGGCGCCCTCAATGGCCTCGGCGCCCGAGTTAGTGAAGTACACCGTGTCGAGCGGGGCGGGCAGGGTGGCGGCCAGCGCGTGGGCTAGCCGGGCGGGCGGCGCCTGCACCAACTCGCCGTACACCATCAGGTGCAGGTATTTATCGAGCTGCTCCTGAATGGCTTGCAGCACGCGCGGGTGGCGGTGCCCCACGTTGCTGACGCCGATGCCGGAAATCAAATCCAGGATGGCGCGGCCTTCGGGCGTGTACATATACACGCCTTCGGCCCGCTCAATTTCCAGCAGCAGCGGAAACTCCGAGGTTTGGGCCTGGTGGCGCAGAAAAAGCTGGCGGGAGGTTAGCATAATGCCCGCAAAGGTACCGCCCACTATGTAGTGGGCCCGGTGGGGCCGCGCGGATGGCGGCTACGTGCGGCTCCGCCGGGCCCACGCTACGGCGTGGCTAGTCCGGGTCGGCCGGGCTAGCCACACGCCGCAGCACCTCCTTCGTAAAATCGCGCTCGGCCTGGTACAGTTGGGCTAGCTGGCGCAGAGTCAGCACTTTCTGCGCCCGCTCAAAATAATCCTTTTCTAGGTTCAGCTGCTGCTGGCGGAGGGCAAAATCCTGGGTGAAATTTTCGCGCAGCTGGGCGTCGCTCAGGCCCGCGCTACTGGCGTCGCGGCGCAGTAAGCGCGCCGTGCGATTGAGCTCGCGGCGCTTGGTCACAAACTCATTGTAGGTGGGCCAGAAGCGCTGGGCTTGGTCCTGGGTGAGCGTCAGGCGCGCGGTGATGAACGCAATCTTGGCATTATCGAGCTGGCTGAGGCGGCCGCCCGGCTGCCCCGCCCGGCCGCGCAGCTGGGCGTGGGCCGGCTGGCTGGCCGCTAGTGCCAAGAAGCCGCAGCAAATAGTAAATATGCGTAAGAAGTTCATGAACAGGCAGATAAATCTAGAGTAAGCCGGCTTCCTCGGCGGGCTGGGCATCGAGCGCATCGGTAAGCTCGGCCGCCGAGGGCTGCATATAGTGGGTGGGAAGGCCTAGCCGCTGGGTGGGCAGCTCGGCCAGGTCGAGCATATCCACGCGGGTTTCGCCGCTGGTGAGGTACTCCACGAGCTGGGCCTGTGGCACGGCATCGAGGCTAGCCGGCGCCGGCACCCTCGCGCCCCCTAGCCAGAGCGAGGCCGCGAAGGTGCCCAGCAGCAGCGTAGAGGCCAGGCCCGTGCGCAGGTAGGCCGGGGCCCACCACCGCCCGGCTAGCCCCGGCTGGTGCGCCGGGGCCGCCACCTGCGTCATAATGCGCGTGGGCAGCTGCTCGAAGTAGCCGGGCGGCGGGCTGCTCAGCGGCTGGGAGCCGCGGCGCGAGTGCTCGGCGAGGCGAAAAGGCGTTTGCATGATTAGTAGATGAAAAAATCGGCGCAAGGTTTAATCAGTCTCGCTGGCCGACCAGCCGGGGTTGTCGGCCTTGGTAACGTATTCCTCGATTTTGCGGGCCGCGTGGTGATAGCTGGCCTTGAGAGCGCCCACGCTGGTGCCGGTGACCTCGGCCATTTGCTCGTAGGGCATCTCGTCGTAGTAGCGCAAATTGAACACGAGGCGCTGCTTGTCGGGCAGGCGCAGAATGGCGCGTTGCAGCTTCAGCTCAATCTCGTCGCCGGCCAGGGCCGGGTCGGCCTCCAGCTTGGCCGCCAGCTCGGCGCCCACGTCGTTGAGGGGCAGAAAAAATTTGCGCCGCTTGCTTTGCAAAAAGCTCAGGCACTCATTGGTAGCGATGCGGTAAATCCAGGTGAACAGCTGGGCATCCTGGCGAAAGTTTTCCAGGTTCTTCCACACCTTCACAAATACGTCCTGCGTGAGGTCGTCGGCATCGGCGTGGTCCACCACCATCTTGCGCACGTGCCAGTACACCTTCTGCTGGTACTTGCGCACCAGCTGGTTAAAGGCCAGGTTTCGGCTGGCCGGCTCGTGAAACTTGGCGAGGATTTCGGGGTCTTCCAAACGCGGAAAGAAGGCAGTGTGCGGGTTGGACTATCAAGAATGGAGAGCGTTTAATGGCTAGCCCTACCCCGTGGGCCCTAGCGCCCGAAAATGCTCAGCGAGGTCGTCTGCGCCGAGCGGATGGTGAAGTTGCGCACATCCGTAAACTTGCTGCCGTTGCTGGTGGCCGTGCGGAAAACCAGCCGGTACGCACCCGGCTGCATGGCCAGGTTGACCTTGCTGCTGGCCTCGGGCAGGTTATAAATCCAGGTCTGCGACTCGTCGTCGTTGAGCTTATAGAGGCTGCCGAAGCCCTTGAGGTCAGAGGTAATGTTGAGCGTGCCGGGCACGGCGTAGGTGACGGTGGTGGTCTGGCCCTGGCGCACGCTCACGCGCTGGGTGGTGCGGGGTAGCGTCAGCACCTCCACTTCGTAGTTACCGGCTAGTATTTTCTGCTTGCTGCCAAAGGGCAGGGCTAGCCCGGTGGCCGCGCTGCCCGGCGCCCGCACCACGGCCTGCACCGCCCCGCCGTAGGGGTTGGGCGAGATATTGGCCGGCTGAAGCACCAGTGTGCCCTGCGGCGTCTTGAAATTCAAGATGTTAGCCTTGCCACCCCGGATAACCAGGTTGGCCTGCCGCACGGCCGGCACCGTATTTATCACCAGGTCATAGCTCTGCAAAGCGTCGATGTCGAGCACGTCGGCCTTGCCCTGGGCGTCGCGGTAGTGCACGTAGTTGTACTCGGGCTGCCCGGTCACATTGTTCACAAACGTCATGTTTACGTTCGATTCCACCGGCCGGCCGGCCTCGTCGGTGAGGTTGATGGCGACCGTCGTTTTGGCCAGGGTTTGGGCAATCACGTCGTTGAGCACGGTCTGAAAGGTCTTGACCTCGGCCGCATTATAATATTTGCCCAGGCAGGCCAGCGCCTGGCCAAAGTCTTTTTCGGCCCCGATGCCAATCACGAAGGGCTTGAGAAACACGCGCTTGCGCTGTAGGGCTAGCGAAGCCGCGCAGGGGTCGCCCTTGCACGACTCAACGCCGTCGGTGATGAGCAGCAGCACGTTGCGCGACGTTTTATCCAGCGGAAAGTCCTTGGCCGACTGCTCCAGCGAGTACGTAATGGGCGTGTTGCCCTGCGCTTTCAGCGTCTTGAGCCGCGCTTTGATAGCAGCGGCATTTTTGGGCGCAAAAGCCACTTCGAGGCGCGAATCCTGGCAGTTTTGCTCGGCGTTGGGGCTTTGGTGGCCATACACGCGCAGGCCCAGCTCCAGGTTGGGGTAGGCGTTGAGCGAGTCGGCCATCTTGGCGAGCAGGCGCTTGGCCACGTCCCAGCGCGGCTGGCCTTCCCAGGGCGCCATCATCGAGCCCGAGGCATCGAGCAGGAACAGGATGCGCGTGACCTTGGGTTTTTCGGGCGGCGCGTTCTGGGCCCGGCTGGTGAAGCAAGCAGTCAGTAGCAGCCAGGCCAGCAGGCAGCCGGTAGCAGGGCGGGCAAAAAAGCGGAGCGGGAATAGCATCGCCGAAATTTACACCGGCGCCCGCAACTTCAAGCTGCGCCCTAGCGGGCTAGCGCCGACCCCTAGCGCCCGGCCGGCCGCGCCGCTGCTGGTATCTATAAGCGAGTAGTTCCTCTCGGCAATAAGCTGCCACTGACTACCGAAGCCCGGCTAGCCCAAGAGCGCGAGGTGCCCCAGGTGGTGCCGGCCGTGCCAGGCGTACTGCACCAGGGCTTGCTCCAGGGTGCTGGTAGTCTGGTAGCGCGGGTGGTAAAACGTGCGCTGCCACTGCGCCTCGCTCAGCTGCTCCAGTAGCGTTACCCAGCGCACGTGCAGGCTAGCCAGCAGCTCCAGCGACACGGCCAGGGGTGTCACGGCCACGTCGGGCAGCGCGGCCCAGGCCTGCTCGTCGAAGGGCCGCACGGTCGGGTTGTCCTCGGTGAGCGCCAGCCGGAAGCGGCTGTACAAATTGGGGTGCGTGTCGGCAAGGTGGTGAATTACCTGCCGGCCCGTCCAGCCGCCGGGGCGGTAAGGCTGCTCTAGCCGCTCGGCGCCAATGCGCTCGGCCGCCGCCCGCAGCAGCGCCGGAAACTCGGCTAGCTGCTGGAGATACGGCGCTCGTTCGGCCGGCGTGAGCGGCGCGGTCGGCAGCTGCGGCCGGCCAATGGGAAAGCGCAGGTGGTCGTCGGGAGTAGGGGAGGGCATGGCGGGAGGTTGCTAGGCCTCAAAAGTAGCGGGCAGGGCTGAAGCTAGCGGCGTGGCACTGGCGTGAGTTTAGCGCAGCGTAACTCGTGCCTCATTTACAGTGGAGGTTGTACCTCCACTGCTGCGCTAGCGGCAAATTGGCATTGCAAGGATGTTCGTTACTAGCAGCGCAACCGTAATTTGCCGCGTTGCGGCAGATGAGGTTCAACCTCATCTATACAAACAGTCACGAGTTACGCTGCGCTAAACTCGCGCCAGTGTGGGGGAGCCCCGGATTTATTTAAAACAATAGTTAAGCTTAATTTCCTCAGCCCACTTAGTCAAGTTTTCTTCGCTCAATGAGTAAGTGCTGATTGGTAACGCAACGTTGAATTTACCAATGATAGAAATGGCTTCTCTGTCGAAAACCTCTAGGTTACACTGATAACCCTCTGCGTAAAAAACCTCCATAAGAATTCTGAGGTCATCAACTCCGCACTCAGTAAACACACGGTGGTTAGTTTCAAGAAACGAAGCAAACCAAGCATGATACCTAGTGACTTGCTCGTAATCATCATCGACAACTGATTCCATAGGTGGAGCAATGAGCATTGCTCCTTGATTGTCAGCAATACTGCCAATTTCTTCTGGATTACAAATAGTGTAATTGCCTTCTAGTTTACCTACTAATGCAACAGACTGCAGCTCGTTTCCGCATAATATAAATACGTATCGAAAAATTCTCATAAACCATCAAGCAAAACCCCCGCGCCAGCCTCTCAGCCAACGCGGGGGTTTATTAAAATTGGCGAGTGCCAAGCTACTACATATTCTTAATAATCTCGTCGCCAAACTCGCTCGTTTTGAGCAGGGTAGCGCCTTCCATCTGGCGCTCGAAGTCGTAGGTGACGCGCTTGCTGGCGATGGCAGCTTCGAGGCCCTTGTTGATGAGGGCGGCGGCTTCTTTCCAGCCCAGGTGCTCGAGCATCATCACGCCCGAGAGGATAACCGAGCCGGGGTTCACCTTGTCCTGATTGGCGTACTTGGGCGCGGTGCCGTGGGTAGCCTCGAAGATGGCGTGGCCGGTGAGGTAATTGATGTTGGCGCCCGGCGCGATGCCGATGCCACCCACGATGGCCGCCAGGGCATCGGAGATGTAGTCGCCGTTCAGGTTCAGGGTGGCCACTACCGAGTATTCGGCGGGGCGCAGCAAAATCTGCTGCAAGAAGGCATCGGCGATGCTGTCCTTGATGATGAGCTTGCCCTGGTCCTGGGCTTGCTTTTGCAGGGCGTCGGCCACGGCCACGCCTTGCTTGGCCACGATTTTATCGTACTGCGCCCACGTAAATACCTTAGCGCCAAACTCCTTCTCGGCCAGCTCGTAGCCCCAGGTTTTGAACGCGCCTTCGGTGAATTTCATGATGTTGCCCTTGTGCACCAGTGTCACGCTGGGCAGCTTGTTGTCGAGGGCATACTTGATGGCGGCGCGCACGAGGCGCTCGGTGCCTTCTTTCGACACCGGCTTGATGCCGAACGACGACGACTCGGGGAAGCGGATTTTCTTCACGCCCATCTCGTCTTGCAGGAATTCGAGCATTTTCTGGGCCTGGGGCGTGCCGTTCATGTACTCGATGCCGGCGTAGATGTCCTCCGTGTTTTCGCGGAAGATGACCATGTTGGTCAGCTCGGGGTGCTTCACGGGCGAGGGCACGCCGTCGTAGTAGCGCACGGGGCGCACGCAGGCGTAGAGGTCCAGCTCCTGGCGTAGGGCCACGTTGAGCGAGCGGATGCCGCCACCCACGGGCGTGGTCAGCGGGCCCTTGATGCCCACTAGGTATTCGCGGAAGGCATCCAGCGTTTCGGCCGGCAGCCAGTTGTTGAGTTGCTTGTAGGCTTTTTCACCGGCCAGCACTTCTTTCCACACCAGCTTCTTTTTGCCGCCGTAGGCTTTTTCTACCGCGGCATCAAATACGCGCTGCGAGGCCCGCCAAATGTCCGGCCCAATGCCATCGCCCTCAATGAAGGGAATGGTCGGTTGGTCGGGTACATTCAGCTTGCCGTTTTTAATGGTGATTTTTTGCTCTGCCATGAGGAAAAAGATTGTCTAGTATTCTGTGTCAGTTCAGGTGGGAAGTCAGTCTTTTCGTTGCCAGTGTCATGCTGACGAAGGAAGCATCTTGTCAGGTTAGCCAAGGGTTTAACTAAGGCTGACGGAAAGCAACCCTAGCGAGATGCATCCTTTGTCAGCATGACAGACGAGGGGGTATTCGTAGTAAAATCAATACCCGAAAATCTCTTTCAGGGTCAGTTGCTGCACGGTGCCATACTTGGCCAGCTCCTTGAAATTCAGCCGGTCCTTGGCGCCGATAACCAGGATAACCTGGTTTTGGCCCCGAATCTTAGACTGCTGAAATTTCTGCAATTCGGCAAACGTCATGTTTTGGGTTTGGTCATACACGTCGCGGCGCAGGTCGTAGTCGAGGCCTAGCCGGCGGGCACGCTCATAGCTGAGCAGCACGCCCTCGTGGGTAATGCGGTCAGTGGCGATGCTATTACGAATGCTCTGCTTAGCGATGGCCAGGTTGGCGTCGGCTAGGGGCATATCGGTGAGCAGGCCTTCCATGCCGGCCATGGCCTCGGGCAGCTTGTCGCTTTGCGTACCGATGTAGCTGAGGATGTAGTTCGAGCGGCCCGTCTTGTCGGCGTTCGCGTAACGCGACATGGCCGAGTAGGCTAGGGCCTTGCTCTCGCGCAAATCCTGGAAAACGATGCTGCCCATGCCGCCGCCGAAGTATTCGTTATAAAGCGCCACGGTGGGCGCCATTGCCCGGTCGTACACGTCGCCTTTGGTCAGGAACAGGATTTCGGCCTGTAACATCTTGTAGTCCACCCAGTAGACTTTTTTGTCTTTCAGCGGCTGCTCGGCAAAATCTTTGGCGGGCGGGGTCGGCTTGAGGCTAGCGGGCGTGCGGTGGGCGGTGCGGAGTACGTGAACAATGGAGTTGTCCATATGCTTGCGTACTGTCGTAATCTGGCCCCCTTTAATGGTATCGATAGGGGTAGCTTGATTGCGAGCATCTACTTGAGTAAGCGCACGCGGCCCGTAGTACAGCACGCGGTGCTGATACGTCGGCAACGACTTCAGCAGGCTCGTCAGTTGCTCGGGCTTCAGCGCTTTCAGCTGCGCCTCGGGCACAATGTCTGTAAACGGGTTGCGCGGGCCGTACTTGACGTAGTTCAGCATGGCCTGATTCAGAATCACGCCCTTGTTGAGCTTGGCATCCTGGCGCTGCTTCAAAATGCCAGCCACCTGGTTTTTGAGGGCCGCCGCATTGGGGCGTGGGTTGTTGAGCAGTTGCTCAAACAGCGTCATGGCCGGCTCCAGGTTGCTATCGAGCCCGCTGAGGCTGATGAGCACGCGGTCCTGGCCGCTACTGACCGCAAACGAACACCCTAGCTTGTAGAACTCCTGTTGCAGCTGCGCCGCCGAATACTGGCCAGTGCCCAGGTACTGCAAATAGTCCGTGGCTACGTCGAGCAGCGGGTTATTATTAGTACCGAGGTCGATGGCGTAGAATAGGCTGAACAGGCCGTTCTCGGTATTCTTAGTGTAATACAGCGGCAGGCCGGGCTTAATATCGGCCGTTTGAATGTCCTTTTTGTAATCGAGAAAAACCGGCTTCAGCTCGGTGCTCGGCAGCTTCGACACTTCGGTATAATAAGCCGAAGCCGCGTCGCGGTTGGCGGGCACCGGCGTGATGGCCGGCTTCACCACCTTCACCTTGTTTGGGTCTTCCCCAGTGCGCTTAAAGACAGCCACGTAGTTCTGACCGTAGTTGTCATTGGCAAACTTGACGATTTCGGCCTTCGTGATGGTGGCAAAATCATCGTTCTGCTTCACGTAGTCGGCCCAGCTCACGCGCTCGATAAAGGCCTCGTACATGGCGCTGGCCCGCGCCTCATTGCTTTCGTAGCTCTTGGTGCGGCTCAGCTTCTCGTTGTTGACAATGGCCGGGATGAGCCAGTCGGGGAAGTCGCCGCGCTTCACTTTGGCTACCTCGGCCAGCATCAGGGCCTGCACGTCTTCCAGCTTCTGGCCCTGGCGCGGCGTGCCGTAGAGCACGTGCGTCGAGTAGTCGTCGTTGAGGTCGGCAAAGGTCTGGGCTTGCAGCACTTTCTGCTGCTGGTTCAGGTCGAGGTCAAACAGGCCGGCCTGGCCGTTGGTCAGGATTTTATCCAGCATCCGCAGGCGCAGGCCGTCGCGGCTAGCCTTACCGGCAAAGCGGTAGCCCAGCATCACGTTCTCCGACTGCGGGCCTACTACTTCCTTAGTGATGGGCGCCGTAATAGGTTTCTCCACCGGGGCCACAAAGGCTGGGGCCGGTTTACCCTGCCATGCGCCAAAGTATTTATCAATCAGCCGAATAGTCTGGTCGTAATCCAGGTCGCCGCTCAGGCAGAGCGCCACGTTGCCGGGCACGTAATACTGGCCGAAGTACTTCTTAATCTCGGTTATCGACGGGTTTTGCAGGTGCTCAATCGTGCCGATGGTCGTTTGCGTGCCATACGGGTGGCTAGGGTAGAGGCTGGCGTTCAGCGCCTCGAATTCCTTGCTGAAATCAGAATCCAGCCCCCGGTTCTTCTCCTCGTACACGGCCTCCAGTTCGGTATGAAACAGACGCGGCACCATTTCGGTAAAGCGCTCGGCCTGCACGGCCGCCCACTTCTCAATCTGGTTGCTCGGAATATCTTCCTGGTACACCGTTTCCTCGTTCGAGGTGTGGGCATTCGAGCCCTTGGCCCCGATGCTGCCCATAAGCTTGTCGTACTCGTTGGGCACGGCATAGCGCGCGGCCACCCCCGAGATGGAGTCAATCTGGTGGTAGGTGCGCTTGCGGGCCACCGGGTCGTTGCGCTCGCCCCGATATTTCTCGTAGAGTGCCTCAATCTTGTCCAACTCCGGCTTTTCCTTGCTCCAATCCTTGGTGCCGAGCTTCGAGGTGCCCTTAAACACCATGTGCTCAAGATAGTGGGCTAGCCCGGTGGCGGTGGCAGGGTCGTTTTTGGAGCCGGCGCGCACGGCCACGTAAGTCTGGATGCGGGGTGCGTTCTTGTAATCCGACAAATAGACGGTGAGGCCGTTGTCGAGCTTGTACACGCGCACGCCGAGCGGGTCGTTGGGCGCGGTTTCGTAGCGATACTCCTTGGGAGTGGCTGGCACCGAGGCCGGAGCAGTAGCGGCGGCCGCAGTGGCAGGCTTGCTCGATTGGCATTGGGTGGTCAGGCCCAACGCTGCCAAGGCGGGCAGCAGGAGCAGCAACGGTTTATTCACAAACTTACTAGTCAGAGCGCGGGGGAGTTTACAGGGGCACAAAGGTAGAAGTTCGTGCGGGGAATAAAAAACAAAAAAATCAATTCCGCAGTGTTACCTTGCGCAGTTGTGACAAGCATACTAGATGCTTAAAAGACACGCATTTGCAAAAGGGCACCACGTCGCCGGCCCCCGGCCGCCCCTTGGTGTAGGACCACCTGCTCATACTTATTTACGGTATTCGTAGTCGCGCTGGGCTAGCCCGCCAGGTGCTCCGAAAGCCCAGGCAAGCTGACCGTTTTAGGCCGTAAGCGGCGGTCCGGTACTGCCTACGCATACCTGTTGCCCACGGCCAGCCGCTGGCCTCGCCCGCAAAGCACAAGCCCGGTCAACCGCTGGTTGACCGGGCTTTATCTAAAATTCGGCTGGCGTTTAGGAGGCGCTACTCGGCACTAGGGGCGGCCGGCGCGTCTGAGGTAGGCGTGGGCGTAGAGCCATCCGCAGGGCGCGGGCCTTTGCCCCGGTTGCGGCCCCCGCGCTTGCGGCGGCGCGGGCCTTCAGGCTTATCGCCATCGGCACGGGGCTCGCGTGGAGTGGTATTTTCAGGGCTGGCCTCGGGGCGTGGCTCGCGGGGCGGGCGCGGGGCCCGCGGCGGCTGGCCTGCGGCGGCCTCACCCTCGGGGCGCGGGGCTCGTGGAGGGCGGGCTTCGCGGGGTGGGGCTACGTAAGCGGCCACCGGCGTTTGGCCGGCGTCGATGGCCGCCAGGCGGGCGGCAGCCTGGGCCAGCCGCTCGGCACGCTGCGGGTCATTTTTATCGCCGCCGTCGCGGCGCGGGCCCCGGTCGCGGCCGCTCCCCTGGCGGTCGCCTTCGGCGCGGGGCGGGCGCGGACCGCGGTCACCCTCGGGGCGCGGGGCGCGGTCGCGGCCACTCCCACTGCCGCTGCGGCCACCCTCGCGGGGGCCGGTTTTACCCCGCAGGCCGCTGAAGCGCTTGGGGTCAAACTCGGGCGCCGGGCCGTAGCCTAGCCCTTCCGTAATGGCCTGCTTCTCAATCTCGCGCTCGATGAGCTTCTCGATTTTGACGATGCGGTCCTGGTCCTGGTCGGCGATGAAGGTGATGGCCGTACCCGTGGTAGCGGCCCTAGCCGTGCGGCCAATGCGGTGCACGTAGTCCTCGGCGGCGCGGGGCACGTCGAAGTTCACCACGTGGCTCAGCGAGTCAATATCAATGCCCCGGCTCACTACGTCGGTGGCCACTAGGATAGGAAACTGCTTGTTCTTAAAAGCGCGCATGGTGGCCTCGCGCTCTTCCTGAGTGCGGTCCGAGCTGATGCCCTGCGCCGGGTAGCCCAGCTTATTTAGCGAGCGCACGATGCCGGCCACGGCCGCCTTTTTGCTGGTAAAAAGCACCATGCTCTGCACGTCCTGGGCCTTGATGAGGTGCTCCAAAACCGGCAGTTTCTGGTGGTCGAAGGTCATGTAAAACTGCTGGTTGATGCCCGCGGCCGGCTTGCTTACGGCGAGGCGCACCTCGTCGGGCTCGTGCAGAATCTGCTGCGAGAAGTCGCGGATTTTGCTCGGCATAGTGGCCGAGAACAAGAGCGTTTGGCGCGTCTTGGGCAGCTGGCGCACGATGTTAAGGATGTCATCGGCAAAGCCCATGTCCATCATTTTGTCGGCCTCGTCAAGCACCAGGTATTTGAGGTCGTCGAACTTAACGTACCCTAGCTGCATGTGGGCAATGAGGCGGCCGGGCGTGGCGATGATGATGTCGGCGCCGCTCGTGAGGGCGCGCTTCTGCTGCTCCCAGTTTTCGCTTTTGCCGCCGCCATAGATAGCAATGGACGAGGCTTCTACGAAGTAGCCAAAGCCCGTTACCTGCTCGTCAATCTGGGTGGCCAGCTCGCGGGTGGGCACCAGCACTAGGGTAGACGTGGTGCCGTGGCCGGCGTGCGAAATTTTGTCAAGCAGCGGCACCAGGTAGGCGGCTGTTTTGCCGGTGCCGGTCTGGGCGCAGGCAATGAGGTCTTTGCCGGATAGAATTTTGGGAATCGCCTGCTCCTGAATGGGCGTGGCGTTGAGGTAGTTCATGGCTTCCACGCCGGCCAGCAGGTCGTCGTGAAGATTGAATTCGTGGAAAGTCAAGGTGCAGCTAATGAAGTGAGGAATAGGGGCTGACCTTGTATTTCCGGGCCAGCAAACCGCTTGAGCGAAAACAAAGGTAAGCCGGATAAGTGCCCCGCTGGCGGCCCGTTGCGTAGGGGTAGCGTTAGCTTGCTGCTTTATCGGCTAGCCCCGGCGGCGGCAAGCTCGCGCTACTCCTACATTCCTATGGCCCTCGACCGTTTTTCCGCCCAGGCGGCGCAGTATGCGCGCTACCGCATTGCTTATCCGAGCGAACTCTACGCCTGGCTCTTGCCGCAGGTAGCCAACCGCCTGCGGGCCTGGGACTGTGCCACCGGCAACGGCCAGGTCGCCACCGTGCTGGCCGGCTACTTTCGCGAGGTAGAAGCTACCGACCTTAGCGCCGGCCAGCTAGCTGAAGCGCCACCGCTGCCTAACGTGCATTACCAAGTGGCCACGGCCGAGAACCCGCCTTTTCCCGACGACCATTTCGACCTCATCACCGTGGCGCAGGCCGTGCATTGGTTTGACCCCGAAGCCTACCACCGCGCGGTACGCCGAGTGGCCGGCCCCGGCACCGTACTGGCCGAGTGGGGCTACGGGCTGGCCCTCACCGGCGAGGCGGCGCTCGACGCCCTCATCCGGCGCTTTCACGACGACACCGTGGGGCCCTACTGGGATGCCAACCGCTGGCACGTGCTCGACGAATACGCCCGGCTGCCTTTTCCCTTCGCCAGGGTGCGCCGGGCGCGCTTCGAGGTGCGCAAGCAGTGGTCGGCGGCGTGGTACCTCGACTACCTGCGCACGTGGTCGGCGGTGGCCAACTACAGCCGCCAGCACGATGGCGCCGATGCTGTGCTGCTGCTGGCCGACGAGCTGACGCACAGGTGGGGCGCGGGCGAGCGCGAAATTGTATTTCCGGTATTTGCCCGGGCCGGCGTGGTGTAAGCCGCCGGGGGCGTAATGAAGCTGACCCCCCCAGCGATGCAGCCGGCCACCCTCAAGTCAACTACCAATGTCTGCCAACTTACCTTTTGATGGCCTGCGTGTGCTGGAGCTGGCGGCCGTGCTGGCCGGCCCGCAGGTGGGCCAGTTCTTTGCCGAGCTGGGCGCGGCGGTGCTCAAGATAGAGCCACCCGCCGGCGATGTCACGCGCACCTGGCGCACGCCCGGCGACGACCCCGACAGCTCGGTATCGGCCTACTTCGCGGCTTCTAACTGGGGCAAAACCTCGCTGGTGCTCGACCTCACCGAGCCTGCCGCCCTGGCCGAGCTGCACCAGCTAGCCGCCCAGGCCGATGTGCTGATTGCCAGCTACAAGCCCGGCGATGCCGAAAAGTTTGGCGTGGGCTACGCCGCGCTGGCCGCCGCCAATCCGCGCCTGATATATGCCCACCTCACGGGCTACGGCCCGGCTAGCCCTCGCGTGGGCTACGATGCCGTGTTGCAGGCCGAAACGGGCTTCATGCACCTCAACGCCGCCAGCCCCGCCGACCCGCCACAGAAGATGCCCGTGGCCCTCATCGACCTGCTGGCCGCGCACCAACTAAAGGAAGGAATTCTGACGGCGCTCTACCAGCGCGAGAAGACCGGCCGGGGCGCCTTCCTCACCGTGAGTTTGCTCGATAGCGCGCTGGCTTCGCTGGCCAACCAGGGCGCCACCTGGCTGGTGACGGGCCACGACCCGGTGCCGTTGGGCTCGGGCCACCCCGGCA
>Ga0308157_10001699_pt1 | contig 42141 bp, 39 predicted proteins | sample PhyBR1_FD_201035 | JGI IMG/M metagenome (GOLD analysis project Ga0308157, IMG submission 201035) | Phyllosphere microbial communities from UC Gill Tract Community Farm, Albany, California, United States - DLSLB.R1 | ecosystem: Host-associated > Plants > Phyllosphere > Unclassified | place: USA... | reverse complement strand
ACATACGGCAACAGTTACCGTTGTAGGGCCGGCACCTGAAAAGTTAGCACCAAAAGTGGCAACGGTAATGCCGCCCTGCTTTACCGACATGGTATTGCCGTTCCAGCCATCACCCCACGAATCTGTCAGTACAAAATCATACGAACATTGCTGTGCCAGCGGACATATTGCGGTTGTGAAAGGGAATGGACCCGCCCACGCGCTGTTTCCGTTGGTACATACCATCTGTACGTAAAACACGTAGTTGGTAGAAGCCGCAAGGCCTGTAGAAACGGTGACAGGGTTTGAAGTTGTGTTTACACCCGGTGTAGATGATGTAGGCGCAGGGCTTCCCGCAGGCACTACATAATAGTTCCAGTCACCTGTAGCTGCACCATCCCAGCTTATATCCACCGAAGTATCAGAAATATTGTCTACCTCAAGGCCGCCCGGAGGCAAACATGCGGGAGTATTACAATCTACAATCGTTGTAAGCAAAGAACTGTTTTGAACGCCCACACCCGAAGGTTTTGAAAATATGGTTTGCCCAAAGCTGTTTACTACAGAAATACCTACTTCACCCGGAAAGGTTCCGCCGGCATTCCAGAACAATTCCAACGGAATGTTATTACAAACAGGAACCGTAACGCTTATAGGGCCGGCGCTATTCATTGCAGCACCTAAAGTAGCAATCGCTATGCCGTTTTGCGAAACGGTCATAGTATTGCCACTCCAGCCATCGCCCCATGAGTCGGTCATCACAAACGTCCAGTTACACTGCGCTGAAGTTTCACAGATTGAAGTATTAAAGGCATAAGGACCTGCCCAGGCACTAAAAGTACCGTTGCCGCAATTGGCCCTTACCCAGTATTCATAAGGTGTAGCACCTGCAAGCGGTGTAGAATCCGCTTCGGCAGTGGCCACATAGTTGGTGTTGGTAGATACCGTAACACCCGGGCCCTGAGGGATACCGTCACCCGGATCCTGAACCACAACCTGCCATGAAGTTGCGTTTGTCGGGTTTGTCCACGACAGTTGTGCCGATGTTTCACCTATTTCTGACACCGGAAGCCCTACCGGAGGGGTACAGTTTACCTCCTGTATTGTAAGGGTATATGGCGTAGTTTGCGGGGTAGCCCATGTAGAGATCACCACAATATACTGCTGGCCCGCTGTAACGGCGAGCGTAGGGATAGAAAGTGTAGTGGCGGGATCTGTCGTTACGGCACCGGCCACGCAGCTAACGCCTACGTTGGCACAACCTGTATACACAAATACGCCAGAATAGTTACCATTATTTGTAACCGTAATACTGATGTTACCGCTTACGGTTGGCGTAAAACTATAGAACACATCGTTACCGTTAAGGTAAGCATTGTTGCTTCCGCAGCCTGTAGCAGCACCGGGAACACCGTCAACGGTATCACCGTAGTTGGCGGTATCGTCTGTAGTAGAATACGGCAGGTTGGCGATGTTTATCGGCGCGCCGCACCCTTCACCCAAAGCTACAGTACTGAAATTGAATGGCCCTACCCAGTTGCTGGTAGCACCCGATCCGCATACTGCTTTCACATAGAATTTATAATCTGTGTTCGGCTGTAGTGGCGTACCATTGGTCTGCGTAGTAGCAGTATACGGCGGAGCTCCTGTATAAGGTATACCTGTTTGCGTAGGCGCAGATGCCTGCGGAACAATATCGATAAGCCATTGCCCGGCACCGGTAGTGTTCGTCCAGGTAAGTACCGCGCTGTTCAGCCCTACAGCTCCCACCACATTTAGGTTGGTCGGATCAAAGCACTGTCCAACTACCATAACGTTATCAATAAGCCAACGGTCTGCGTTGTCGCCATTCATTACAAAGGCAATGTATATCTGCTGGCCCGTTGTAATTGACGACGGAAGCGAAAATACTTTCTCAAGGTAATCGACCTGATAAGGATCAGGATTAAGTTCAAGCTCGCCCATCTCCGGTACCATTTCGGTATACGAAGCCGGGTCGTTCGGCGTGTTGCCCGTATGGATCATAATACGGTAACGGCTACCGTCATCGCCCAACTGCGTAAGCCTCGACATAAAGCGAAGCTGCCCGTTGGCGGGTGCCGGAAATTGCTTGGTCACCAACCAGTCTTCGGCCGTGCCGGTCGTTACGTTTTCCCTTTGCAGGTAAGCCGCATGGCCCGTACCATTGTAAGCCGGAGTAATCACGGTGTGAGGCGCGACTTTCCACCACTGTCCCGGCCCGGAGACATTTATATGTGTCCACCCGACGGGAAGGTTTGTACCGTTGCTTTCAAATTCCTCCAAATCGAGCTGGGAGTACCCGCAGAAGGAAAGCAACGACATGAAAAATAACAGGGTAATTTTTTTCATAGATTTATAATTAGTAGTTTATGTTTAAGCAACCGAATTTAAATAAAAAAAACTAACCCAAAATGGACTATGTTAAATATAATTCAAGGATTAGCCAAAAAAAACAAAATTTATTCTATTTGTTATGAAATTACCAAGAAGGAATTCATTTTTTGAATAAAATAACCGGATCATGCTATTTAAAATATCCTTTATATCTTTGGGCAGCCATTAACCCTATCGATGGAGAAGAAAACAAAGATATATTTTGCCTCAGACCAACATTTTGGAGCCCCGACACCGGAGCTAAGCTTCCCAAGGGAACAAAAATTTGTTGCATGGCTCAATGAAATTAAGGAAGACGCCGGAGTACTATTCCTTTTGGGAGACCTGTTCGACTTCTGGTTCGAATACAAGACCGTTGTACCCCGTGGTTTCGTACGCGTCCTGGGAAAGCTGGCCGAAATGCGCGACAGCGGCATCGAGATCCATTTCTTCATCGGCAACCACGACCTTTGGATGCATGATTACTTTGAAAAAGAGCTTAATATCCCGGTATACCACAAGCCAAAAGAGTTTATCTACAATAATAAGGTGTTCCTTATCGGGCATGGCGATGGCCTTGGCCCCGGCGACAAAGGTTATAAACGGATGAAGAAGGTATTCACCAACCCCTTTTCCAAATGGCTGTACCGCTGGCTGCACCCCGATATCGGTGTAAAACTCGCGCAGTACCTTTCGGTAAAGAATAAGCTGATCTCAGGCGAGTCGGATGTTACCTTTCTGGGTGAAGAAAAAGAATGGCTCATCCTCTACTCCAAGCGCAAGCTCGAAACCAGGCACTACGATTATTTTGTATTCGGGCACAGGCACCTGCCGATGACCGTGAAGGTGGGTGAGAATTCGACCTACATCAACCTGGGCGACTGGATCGGGTATTTTACTTATGGCGTTTTTGACGGAGACAACTTTGATCTGAAGGAATATAAGCCTGAAGAACAGGGTTAATTCATCCCTTCATTGTGCAGGTAATTAAAAAGACTGATCTTAAAGAGCGTACCCTCTATCAGGTCTTTTATGCTGTCGAGTTCCGTACGCGTTACAGCAAGGTCTACCTGCGTTAGCGGGGTCTTCAGCAAAAATTTATGGCAGCGCCTGCGGCAGCCTTCACAACACTCCATTTCTTCAAAAGTGGTATCGATAATGCGTGCGAAGTCATACAGTTCGTTTTGAGAAAGGTAAAAACCGGTCTCCCTGAAAACAAGCTGTACTTTTCCGGTAAGCACCACATTGTTTTTTTTCAAGTGAAACGCCACGCCAAATTCGTTGTGATAGATTTGTTCGATTTCCCTAATCATCTCTTTTTGCTTTGAGACAAAAATAGCGTTTATTTAAAATCATTCTAAATAATTAAGAGAATTTTTAGACGGAATTTTTCAACAGGCGTTATTTGCACAAAACAATGCTGCTTACCGCGGAATCGAAAGGATAAAAGATACCGTTTTGCTAATTGAGATTCCTCAACTCCACATCGTTTCGTTCGGAATGGAAAATCGTAAATTACCCTTCGCACCGGATATCCCGTATGCGGAGCTGTAGGCTCACCTGGCCGTTCCAGGTGTTCTCCTCTACCGAATAGGCCATATCGAAAGCATCGCCATTACAGGCGAGGTCTTTCTTCGATCCGAGGCCGAAACCCACAGCACCAAAGCCTTGTGAGTCGCCCTGCCGGACAAAGAGCCTAAGGTGGGCATCATCGGCACCAATGGGCTTGCCGAAACCGGTATCGTTTACGCCGCGGGTCATGAAAACCGGGCTCATGTTACCCGGTCCGAATGGCTCAAACTGTTTCAGGAGGCGATGGAATTTTGGCGTAATAGCATCAAAATCAAGCTCAAAATCGATAAGTGTTTCAGGGATAAGCAGCACCGGGTCAATGGTTTCAGATACCACTTGTTCGAACTTTTCGCGGAACAGCGGATACTGCTCTTCCAGCAGCGTGAGTCCCGCGGCATACATGTGGCCGCCAAACTGTTCGAGGTGTTCGGCGCAGGCTTCCAGGGCGTTATAGATATCGAAGTCCTTTACTGAGCGCGCCGATGCCGCCAGCTTGTCGCCGCTTTTGGTGAATACCAACGTAGGACGGTAGTAGGTTTCCGTAAGCCTCGAAGCCACTATACCGATCACTCCTTTATGCCAGTTTTCCTGATATACTACGGTCGTGAATTTATTATGGTCGCTATTCTCTTTGATCTGCATCAGCGCCTCTACAGTAATCTGCTTGTCAAGGTCCTTCCGGTCAGCATTCAGCGATTCGATCTGCGCGGCAAACTGTTCGGCCTGCTCAAGATCGAACTCCGTAAGCAGTTCCACGGCGTAGTTGCCATGCTTTATGCGCCCGGCGGCATTAATGCGCGGCGCGATCACGAATACTACATCGCTTATGGTAAGCACCTGCCTTTTAAGGTTCTGCACCAATGCTTTTATACCCGGCCTCGGTTTGCTGTTGATCACCTCCAGCCCGAATTTGGCCAATACGCGGTTTTCGCCCGTAATGGGTACAATATCCGCAGCAATGGCTGTAGCCACAAGGTCGAGATACGGAATAAGGTCGCTGATGGTCTGCCCCATCCTTCCGGCTAATGCCTGTATGAGCTTAAAACCTACACCACAGCCGCATAGCTCATCATAAGGATAATCGCAATCCTCTCTTTTCGGGTCGAGTACGGCAATGGCAGCGGGTAGTTCGTCTCCGGGGCGGTGGTGGTCGCAGATGATGAAGTCGACACCTTTATCTTTGGCATACAACACTTTATCAATCGACTTTATTCCACAGTCGAGTGCGATGATCAGGGTACATCCGTTGTCATCCGCATAATCGATTCCCGCTGAGGAAACGCCGTAGCCTTCCTTATAACGATCGGGTATATACGTATCAACATTAGGGTAATAGCTTCGCAGATACGAAGATACCAGCGACACCGCGGTTGTGCCATCCACATCATAATCCCCGAAAACCAAAATGTTCTCATTATTAGCGATAGCTGCTTCAATACGTGCCACTGCCCGGTCCATATCTTTCATCAGGAATGGGTCGTGCAAATCTGCCAGTGACGGGCGAAAAAACTGCCTTGCCTGATCAAATGTCTCCACCCCACGTTGTACCAGCAAAGATGCCGTTACATCGTCCACCTTCAGTGCTTCGGCAAGGTGGCGTACTTTTTCGGGGGAAGGAGTGGGTTTAAGGGTCCAGCGCATAGTATTTACTTTACCCTTTTTAATTTACCAGGGTCTTGTCTCGTATCAAAAACATCAGCAACTTTGATATATTGATTTTTGATATCTAAAGAATAAATGATTTTAAAGCTTTTATACACCAAATATCTGTAATCATTTTCTCTATTGAGAAGGCTTACTTCCATTTGCCCTATATCTGGGTTATTTATAAGATTATTGGGTTCAGAAATTATCGCATCGAGCAAATCCTGTGCAACTTTCAAGCCGGCATTCTCGATATAATATTCAAATATTTTGTCAAGTTCATTTGCCGCAAAGTCTGACCAGATAATTTCCGGTTTCATTTGTATTTTGCCAAAAGTTCTGCACTGGTTTTATATCGGCCATTTTTAAAGTCTTCTTCCGATTTAGTGACGCGTGAATTCAACTCCTGATCAGACATCGGATTTACGGCTTCCTTAGAATTCCTTTTAAGCAATTTTTCAAACTGAGATATTACTTCCTCACTTTGAAGTTTAAGGAATTCCTGTATAAATTCTATTTTACGGGTTTGTAAATCCATGTCACAAAAATATTTACCCAAAGTTACAAATTAATTTAACTGTATTGCCAAAAGCGATTCAACAATAGCATTTATCCTGCGTGCATCGCCAGTAGTTCAAGCTTTATGGAGTGGGTTTTAAATGTCCGGCGCATGGTTTGAATTGGACTTCAAATAAACGCAGTATTCCAGCAACGACAACAGTTACTCAAACGACACCTTTATCTTTTGTGCCCGCAGCGATTTTACTACCTCCTTGTTATTGCCCATCAGGGTGATTTTCTTAAGGTTAGGAAAGTACTTCACATCTTCAGCCGATATTACGTCAAATACCTCATCCTCGCCGTCCCAGTGCGGGATCAGCTGGTGATAGATTTCGTCGCCGCCCGAAGCGCGAAGATCCTTAATATCCCAAAGCAGCTCCAACGGAATGTCGAGGCCTTCAAACCATGCCCGAACCTCAGGGATCATCTCATAGTTGATCTCATTAAGGTCGATCTTACGTGCTTTATAGTTTTCGGCGAATTCATATACGTCGAATTTCGGCAGCAATACCTCATCGTCATACATCAGCCGCTGTACCACCATCAGTTTGAAGTTCAGGTCGGCATTCATCTTCACGTTGCCTTTTGGCAGCTTCTCGAGCTTCTTCTTCACTTTAGGATTGTAAAGCGCAATATTACGTTCTTCAAGATCAATTGCCTTACCCATGTCCAGCATGGCAGCAGGCAGTGTTTTAAAAGGATTCTTTTTAAGCCAGACCGTGCCGCTTACTTTCAGGTTTACAAACGATTCCGGCACCGTTTCCAGTTGTGTTTGTGTGAGGTTAAGTTCCTCCAGGCCGGACAACTCCCCTATCCATTCGGGCAGCTGCTTTAGCGGGTTATTGGATAGGTTCAGTACCTTCAGGTTTTTTAGCTGTAAAAGTTCATACGGCAATTCGGTAATCTTGTTGCCCGAAAGATCAAGTACCTCAAGTGATTCCAGGTTAGCAATCGCTGCGGGAACAGCTGTTATAAAGTTATTGTGCAGGTCGAGTTTCTTTATCTGTGTAAGGTTAGTAAAACCTTCCATTCCCATAAAATTGTTGTGCCGCAGCACAAGCCTTTTCAGGTCGGCCAGCGTGTCGAGCCCGGGTGGCACCGCATCGATGTTATTATCGCTCAGGTTAAGCTCCGTAAGATATTTGTAGCCCTTTATCATGTTGAGGGCTTCCGGCAGCAGCGACTTGTTGTTGGTCACCGACAGTATCACCATATCTTTTAAGGACGCATAGTATTTGTTGAACCACTCGTTATCCGACCAGCTGGTGCGTGGCTCGCCGATGCTATAGCTCCTGAAGTCGCGCAGGTTGATGCAGCGCAGCACCCTTTGCACCCCGCCATTGAACAGCGCCAGTACACGCTTATCATTCTCCACATAATTCCCAAGCTCGTATATCCTGTTCTTATCCCACGGATGGGTTGAAAACCACTCCGTAACTGTAGCAATATAATCGTCCACCTTAAGCTTGTACACATGCTCCAACGGGTTGGGATGGCTGTGGTAGTTACTTTCCACAAAATAGGTTTCGCCTTCGCCCAAAGGCCCCAGTTTGTCCTGTAGCATCTGTACCGTATCACCGCCTAAATGGTTATGGTGGTATTTATAGATCGCTTTATTATCCTCCCTGTATTTCCTGAATTCCTCCTCATTGGTCGCAAACACATCTGCCTCCGCCCTGAAATCCCTGCCATAGGTGAAGGTATTGATGTCGATGATCAGGTACACCCTCTCCTTTATGGGATTGAGCTCGCTGTAAATAATATGGCCGACCGGCGTGATGTATTCGGGTGTGCGTTCTTTACTGTTTTCAAAAAATAGGTTGAGGAATGGGAGATGGGAGGAGTTGAGGGGGTGCATATACAGAGCGATCTCAGATAAATATATTAATTTTCTGATAAATGTATTACATTTATACAACTTATTGAAGTAAAGTTAGACAAAATGGAGACGACATCATTTAATGAAGAAGATTTTAAAAGTTTCGTTTCTAATCCGAATGACCCCTCTTTTGATGCAGTTACAATTGATGTTGGATGGAGCAAAGCTTTTGAAAATTTGAAATTCTCAGCTTCAATTACTTTAAGAACAAACGAAACATATGATAAAAATATCATTTTTAGTAATTCTGAATTTCGGTCGATAAATATCGAAGGTGCGCAATTTAAAGAATTGGTTTGGTTTAAGAATTGTGTTTTTGATGACGACTTTATTATTTACAACGGTTCTTTTACAACCTTAATATTTGATAATTGTGACTTTAAAAAAGGGTTTACTATTTACAATATCGAAATAAAAAGACTTTCATTAAACAATGTGATAGCTACAAACCCTTTACTCATAAAAGGAGGACAATTGCATCATCTTTCATATGTATCTATTAATGAAAAAACAAATCTTAAAATAAATGGTTATTTCACATTCATAGAATATTTCCAATTAAGCACCGTCATTGGAACTACTGTGTCAATTTCTGAATGCATAGTAAACCTTATAAGTATTGAAGGTGATTATAATTCTGCATCTAGAGTTAATATAAAGGAGATTAAAAATAATGAGATTTCAATCAAGAATGTCAATAATGACGGGAAGTTTTATTTTACCAATTTTGGTATTTACTATTCCAAACTTGCCCTAACGAAATCTCTTGACTGGTATTTAGAGATGATAGAAGACACAGAAATAAAGGAGGAAATTTCACATCTGTTAAAATATTCTTTAGAGATTAAAACATTTTTACAGTTATATAATCATATATCGATTAATAATGATACAAAACATTTTTTGTATGCAGTCTTTCAAACATCCTTAATCACTAAAAATATAAACAGCAATCCAGGAATAGTCATACAGTACTCATCGTTAGGGACATTGGAGCTAAAACAAATGGATCTAAAAAGATATCATTTATCAGTGTCTACCTCAGATTTATCAGCAATTAAACTTATAAATACTTTTTTTCCAATCAATCAAAAAGCATGGACATTTTCAGATGGATTTAGTGTGTTCATAGATTTATATTCATCAGCAAGCAAACAGAACAACATATCTGATAAAATTGAATACTATAAAGCCGCACAAAAATATCTATATAAAAAGATTAAAACTGAAAAATTTTCTTGTCAAAAAGTTGGATCATTGGCAACCATAATAGTTTCTGATTTTTATAGTAATCATGGTAGCAATTGGATAAGGGCAGCTTTTCTAACAGTTGTAGTTTTGGGTTTACCCATATTTATGATATTCATTTTTTCATTAAAGGGGATTTCAATTGATTTGTCAATTGATGGATTAAATTTTTTCTTTACCGAATGTTTACAGTATTTCCCGAAATTCTTAAATCCATTACACAGAACTGATTTCATTGATAAATTCTGCAATAGAGGCTCTTGGAGTGGTCTGATTGATTTGCTTTCACGAATAGTTGTCGGAATTGGTGTTTTTGAAATGGTACGTTCATTTCGAAAATTTGTTCGAACAAGCTAAGTCATTTTCTCCCTCTTCTTCCCCCCTACATATCCCCCCACAATCACCACAATCTCCCCTTTAGGCTCTTTCTTCGTAAAATGTTCCAGCACCTCGGCTGCGGTACCGCGCACGGTTTCCTCGTGCAGCTTGCTCAGTTCACGGGAAACGGATACAGGGCGGCTTTCGCCAAAGTACTGTACGAACTCCCCAAGGGTCTTAACCAGCTTGTGCGGCGATACGTAAAATATCATGGTGCGGGGTTCTTCGGCAAGTGCCATGAAACGGGTCTGGCGGCCTTTTTTATCCGGCAGGAAACCTTCAAAAACAAACTTATCATTAGGCAGACCGCTGTTTACCAGTGCCGGGACAAATGCCGTGGCACCGGGCAAGCATTCTACGGGAATGTTGGCCTCCACACAAGCGCGTGTCAGTAAAAACCCGGGATCAGATATGGCAGGCGTACCCGCATCGGAAATTAGGGCTATGGTCTCGCCATTCTGTATTCGCTGAATAATGCCCTCCACCGTTTTATGCTCGTTATGCATGTGGTGGCTGTGCATGTGCGTGCCGATATCGAAGTGCTTCAATAATTTTGCACTGGTACGGGTATCTTCGGCCAGTATCAGGTCGGCTTCTTTAAGCACCTTTATGGCGCGGAAGGTCATGTCCTCCAGGTTGCCTATGGGTGTGGGAACGATATACAGTTTCGACATTAGCTAAACCTTTTCTCTACCAGTTCCATAAAGCGGCTTTCGTATTCCTCTTTGCCGCTCCAGTTGTTATAATCAGGCTTCACAAGGTCTTCAATAAAGGCTTTAGCCTCATCGAAGGAGTTCTGCGTATTGATCTGCGAGATCACGCGGTTCAGGTCTTCGCTGCTGCCTCCGAAAAGGTGCTTTTCGAATGCAATGCGGTCGTTCAGTCCAAGCGAAATGGTTTTCCCAAAAGTTTCATTCAGCGGCCTTGACGTTGCCGGCGCGGCTTTTGGCTCCTCCTGTTTTTGCTGTTCCGCTTTTGGCGCTTCCGGCTGCGGATCCTTTTTAGGTTCCCAGTTGCGCCAGTCATCGGCTTCGGCTTTTGGCTCCTCTTTCCTTACTTCTTCTGCTTTAGGCTGCTCCTCTTTCTTATCGTCTTTTTTTACAAATTCGGGTTCTTTATAATCATGGAAATCCTCAAACGAAATTTCCTTTTGTTTCTGCGGTTCTTCGGGAGCAGGTGTCCTCTCAAAAGCGAAGTCGAAACTAACATCGGATTTTTCGGTTTCAGCATTGGCATCCGGGACAATCGTAACAATCTCGGCATCTATAGCTTTCTCCTCTTCTTCAGGCGTGCTATCGTCTTCTTTTTTAAATACAGCGGCAGCGCCCTCCTCCATTGCCTTTAGTTCCTCTTCCGGTTTTATAACCTCAACTTTTTGTTCCGGCTCTTCCGCAGCTTCTTCTTTGGCAGGTTCTTTTATCACTTCCGGCTGTTCTTCTTTGGCAGGTTCTACAGCAACTTCCGGCTCCTCTTCTTTCACTTCCTCATCGGTTTCCTCTTCTGTATGCTGCTTCTCCTCTTCCGATGCCTGGTATTCCTCTACCTCCTGCTGCGGGTCGGCATCGCCTTCCGGTTTGGCCTCCCGTCCTTCATCCTGTTTTATATCGTCAGTTTTATCTTCAGTATTTTCAGCAGGTTCTTCTGATTTTTGCTCTTTATTATCGTCAGTTTTGGCAGTAGCGTCCTTTTCCGCCTGCTCCTTCTTTTCGGCACGCGCCTTATCTTCCGCAGCCTCTATTTCATTGGCATGCACTTCAGGCACTTCCTCAATACCATAGATATCCTCGAGCTTTCCTTCGGCAGAAGCATATCCTATGGTAGGCTTTACATCGGCAAAGTTATCCTCTACAAAGCGCAGCACCGATATCTTTTCGTACAGCTTCAGCGTTTCGGCCTGTAGCTGGTCGAGCTCCGACCTGTTCTTCATTTTAAGTATTTTGTGGGCTATGCTAATGAGTTCGGCTTCTAACTTTTTCTTCATAACTTTTGGGATTGTAAGGAGTGGCGCAATACTTTTTTAATAAATTTGTTTTATACAAAGTAACAGAAAATGTTTCTGTTTTACTGCCAGAAAAATACAAAATGTTTCTCGAAAATACTGTTAACCATAAAGAACAATTCGGGTGGATAGAGGTCATCTGCGGATCGATGTTCTCCGGCAAGACCGAAGAGCTGATACGCAGGCTGAAACGTGCACAGTTTGCCAAACAAAAGATAGAGATCTTCAAGCCCTCCATTGATACCCGCTACCATGAAGAGATGGTGGTATCGCACGACTCGAATGAGATCCGCTCCACACCCGTAACCTCATCATCCATGCTGCGGATCCTGGCACAGGGTTGCGATGTGGTGGGCATTGACGAGGCACAGTTTTTCGATGATGAAATAGTGGCAGTGTGCAACGACCTTGCGAATAATGGCATCCGCGTTATCGTAGCCGGCCTGGATATGGACTTTAAAGGCAATCCTTTCGGCCCCATGCCGGCACTTATGGCTACTGCCGAATATGTGACTAAAGTACATGCTGTATGCACACGCACCGGTAACCTTGCCAACTACAGCTTCCGTAAAGCGAATAACGACAACCTGGTACTTTTAGGCGAAACTGAGGAATATGAGCCTTTGAGCAGGGCAGCGTATTTTGAGGCGATGCGACAGCACAGCCCCCTAGTCCAAAGCCCCCTAAACCCCGAAGGGGGGACTACGCAGAATGTGGAAAATCTTTAATGAAGAAGTGTTTAAATGCTTAAAAAACATTAATAATAATTTCGTCCATATTCGTTATCTTTGATAAAACTTGCAGATTATGAAGTCAGAGAAATTAAAGATAAGTGTTGCGCAACGCATACTTGATCTTTCCAATGATAAGCTTTTAAAAAAAATTTCCGATATTTTGGATGAAGAGGGTATAATTGGATATGATGAAGATGGCAATCCTGTTTCGGAAGAGGAATTAATTGCAGATGTAAATGCAGTATTAAAACAGTTGGACGAAGGCACCCTTGAAACGTACAGCACTGAAGAAGTGCGCAGAATGATTTTTGAGGATGGAAATTAGATGGACAAAAAAGGCGGCTAAGGAATTAGTGGCGGCTATTAAATATATAAAGAAAGACAGTCCACAAAATGCAGTGATGGTTTTTGATAAAATTCATGAGCTTGCCGATTCTTTGCCTACATTTCCTGAAAAATATCCCGTTGAACCACACATAAAAAACTCCAATGTGCGTTTTGCCGTCCTTTGGAATATTAAACTTATTTATGCTATCCGTACTGATTCGATATCAATCGTACGTGTATTCCCTACAAGGCGAAATCCTAAAAAACTAAAGCCTTGAGCATCCCCATAAAAAACATAATTCCCGCACTGCATTCCGGTTTTGAAGGGATGCAACCCAGTGTGGAAATCGACAATGTTTCCATCGACAGCCGCTCGCTGCAAAATAATTCAGGGACATTATTTTTCGCGTTGGGCGGACAGAACCGCGACGGCCATATTTACATAAAAGATCTTATCGATAAAGGCGTACTTAACTTTGTAGTGAGCCATATCCCCGTCGAAGTTCGGGGTAAGGCCAATTTCTTCATTGTCAGGAACACGCTGAAAGCCTTACAGGATTTTGCGGTATACTGCCGCAACCTGTACGATTTCCCTGTGATAGCCATTACCGGAAGCAGCGGCAAGACCATCGTTAAAGAATGGCTCAACTACCTACTGGGGCCTGATTATAATATCATTCGCAGCCCGAAGAGCTACAACTCGCAGGTGGGCGTAGCATTGTCGGTTATCGGGATTAACGAAAAGCACAACCTCGGGATCTTCGAGGCAGGTATTTCCACTGTCGATGAAATGGAAAAACTGCAGCCCATCATCCGCCCCGACATCGGTATCCTGACCAATATCGGCAACGCGCATGATGAGGGATTCGCTGACAGGCAGGAAAAGATCCGCGAGAAGCTGAAGCTATTTACGAATGTAAAGCTACTTATCCTTGAAAAGAATGCAGATGTGGAAAGGGAATTCAATTCCGGTATAAAAACATTTACCTGGAGTTTTGACGAAAGTGCAGATGTCCAGGTTACTCAACAACATGAAAGCGGAAGTACAATACTATCGGTTGCTTTCAACAATGAGTCCTTCGATGTCACGGTACCTTTTTCGGATGCCCCATCCATAGAAAATGCCGTCAACTCCCTGATGGTGCTGCTCCACTTCGGCTACAGCCACGACACCATACAAGAACGTATGGCAGGCCTCTACCCTGTGGAACTGCGACTACAGGTAAAGAATGGCATCAACGGCTGCACGCTTATCGACGATAGCTACAGCAGCGATTACCAGTCCCTAAAAATTGCGCTCGACTTTCTGGAGCAGCACAAAACACACAAGAAAAAGACTATTATATTATCTGACGTTTTCCAAAGCGGGTTTGAGACCGAAGAGCTTTATGCAAAAGTTGGGAAACTACTTGCCGGGCACAACATCAGCCAGGTTATCGGCATTGGGGAGACCATCAGCAGGCAGCTGGCGGAATTCCCGAACTTTTATCCTTACGCCACTACGCAGGAATTCCTTTCGCACTACAAAGCCGGCTCATTCGACCATGAAACAATACTCATAAAGGGCGCACGGAGCTTCCGTTTCGATGAGATCGTGGTGTTCCTCGAGGAAAAGACGCATGAAACGGTTTTGGAGATCAACCTCAACGCCATTACGCACAACCTCAACTTCTATAAAAGCAGGCTTAAGCCGGAAACAAAAATCATGGTAATGGTCAAAGCCTTTGGCTATGGCAGCGGCAGTTATGAGATTGCTAAAGCACTTTCGCATCAAAAGGTGGATTACCTTGGCGTGGCCTTCGCCGATGAGGGTATCGCCCTGCGCAACGCGGGCATCAGCACTGCAATTATCGTAATGAACCCTGAGACCAGCGCATTTGCGGCCATGGCAGCGTACAATCTTGAACCGGAAATTTATTCGGCGAGGGAATTGCGGGCATTTATTGCCGTGGCACAGCAAAAGAACCTCTCCAACTATCCCATCCACATCAAGCTCGACACAGGCATGCACCGCCTCGGCTTTCAGGAAAACCAGTTAGAAGAGCTTATCGACCTTCTGAAGAACAACAACCTTGTTTCGGTCAAAAGCATTTTCTCGCATCTCTCCTCCAGTGACATGCCGGATTACAGGGATTTTACACTCGACCAGATCGGCAAGTTTGAAAACTGGTCGAAGCAATTGATAGAAGCTTTGGAGATAACTCCCTTACGACATATACTTAACACATCGGGGATTTACAACTTCCCGCAGGCACAATATGATATGGTGCGCCTTGGTATCGGCCTCTATGGCGTGGGCAATGACGAAACCGAGCGCAAAAGCCTCGAAACCGTCGGCACCCTGAAAACCGTTATCCTGCAGATAAAAGACATTGAGCCCGGCGAGAGCATTGGCTACAGCCGAAGGTTCATTGCGCCCGGGAAAATGCGCATTGCCACGCTACCCATTGGCTATGCTGATGGCATCCGCAGGGGTTGGGGCAATGAAAACGGGTATGTAACCATTAAAGGCAAAAAAGCAACTATTACCGGCACTATATCCATGGATATGATGATGGTGGATGTTACAAACATTGATTGCAAGGAAGGCGACAGGGCTGTGATTTTCGGGCAATCGCCTACTGTTGTGGAAATGGCAGAAGCGCTAGGCACCATTCCATATGAAATACTGACGAGCATTTCGCAGCGGGTAAAAAGGGTGTTTTATAAAGAATAGGGCGGCGCCAGCCTTTCAGATAATCTCAGCTCTTATTGAATCGCCACATATTTAACTTCATTTCACATCCCTTTAAGGCTTTTTGAGAAATGTGTATAATTTTCTTTTGTACCTTAGCCTTACATCAAACCAAAAATTTATACGCTTATGGGATTAATGAAAGAATTTAAGGAGTTTGCCCTCAAAGGCAATGTACTCGACCTTGCGGTGGGTGTTGTTATCGGTGCTGCCTTTAGCGCCATTGTAAAGTCGTTGGTGGAAGACATTATTACGCCGCTCATCCTTACACCGCTGCTGGAACGCGCCGGGCTTAAAGACATACAGGAACTCACATGGGGTGCCGGGGTAAAGTACGGTAACTTCCTGAGCAATGTAATCTCATTCCTCATCGTGGCCTTTGTCCTTTTCATGATCATCAAGGGCGTGAATTCACTGCGCAAGAAAGAAGAGACCAAACCTGCCGCGCCGCCTGCACCATCCAACGAGGAGAAATTGCTTATGGAGATTCGCGATGCGATAAAAGCAGGCCGGGTATAACAATTACGTTTCCGTTACACTACATATTCGAATGTCTAATTAAACCGTCCCTTGTGGGCGGTTATTTTTTGCTGTTTTTTCACCACAGGGTTCACAAAGATTTTCACAAAGTCCTCAAATCTATCCAGCTTTCAGTGAGCACAAAGTGCGCTTGGCTTCGTGAGCTTCTGCACCCAGCCTTGTAAACTTTGTGAAAATCTTTGTGGGCTTTGTGGTAAATTAAGCGATAGCTGCATAAACAAATTACAATCCTTTGTGAATCTTTGCGCTTTCTTTGCGCAACTTTGCGTAATAGCACTACCTGAAAGGATAATTTGTGGAATTCGTGTAATCCGTCGCAAAAAACAAATTCATTTACTACTTTTGACATTCACTTAAATCAATTTGTAATTATGAAAGTTGCTGTTGTAGGTGCTACCGGAATGGTAGGCGAAGTAATGCTAAAAGTACTGGCAGAAAGAAATTTCCCAATAACCGAACTGATACCCGTGGCTTCGGAGAAGTCGGTAGGCAAAGAGATCGAATTCAAGGGAAAGAAGTATAAGGTGGTGAGCCTTGATACTGCCGTAAGCATGAAGCCGCAAATAGCGCTTTTTTCAGCCGGTGGCGATACCTCTAAAGAGTGGGCGCCCAGGTTTGCCGAAGCAGGCACTACCGTGATCGATAACTCTTCTGCCTGGAGGATGGACCCAGCCAAAAAGCTTGTGGTACCGGAGATCAACGCCAACGAATTAACGAAAGACGATAAGATTATAGCTAACCCAAACTGCTCTACCATACAAATGGTACTGGCGCTGAACCCGCTGCACAAAAAATACAACATTGAGCGCGTGGTGGTATCTACGTACCAGTCGGTTACAGGCACAGGCGTAAAAGCCGTGAAGCAGCTGGAGAACGAGTATGCCGGCATCGAAGGTGAGATGGCCTATAAGTACCCGATACACCGCAATGCCATCCCTCAGATCGACGTATTTGAGGACAATGGCTATACCAAGGAAGAAATGAAAATGACCCGTGAGACCAAAAAGATCATGGGTGACGATTCTATAAAAGTTACCGCCACTACCGTGCGCATCCCAACCGTGGGTGGGCATAGCGAGTCGGTTAACATTGAGTTCAGCAAGGACTTTGACGTGAATGAAGTCCGCAGCCTGTTGGCAGAAACACCGGGCATTACTGTTCAGGACAACCTTGCCGCGTTCGATTACCCTATGCCTTTGTACGCCGAAGGAAAAGACGATGTGTTTGTGGGCCGCATCCGCCGCGATGAGACACAGGACAATACCCTAAACATGTGGATCGTTGCCGATAACCTGCGTAAAGGCGCTGCTACAAATGCGGTGCAGATCGCGGAATATTTGGTTGCTAATAATTTGATATAAAATATTTTAAAGTATATTTATAACCTGCAATACTGAGAGGTGTTGCAGGTTTTTTGTTTTACAACCCAACCTTTGGTGCCGAAATGATATCATTAGAAATAACAATCATTTCAATCAGGTATGAGTTTAAAAATCCTATTTTATTCCATTTGTGCTTTATTCATTTCATCTTTAGCCTCTGGCCAAACAAAGCGTGAGCCGAAAAATTTAAAGCAAGCTGTAGCCTATTTATATAAAGATTGCAGCAATATTTTGAAAGCAAGGATTGTTATCACACCCGATAAGGATTTAAAAGAATTGAGCTATCCCTGGGGTGGAGAATATAAAACAGTATTCAACTGGACTTCGGGTGATGATAGTGATTCAAAATTATCTCAATATCTCGATCACAAAGGCGTTGGTCAGCACGATATCGTTGTGATATTTGTTGCTTTTAAGCGCTTTCTGCAAGACGGAAAATTTGATGAAAAAGAAATTTTAAAACCCTATCAGGATATAGAGAAAAAGTGGAATGACGAAGACAAAGTCCGTTTTACAACTGATTCCTTACGAAATGTATACATCCCTAAGGACTTGGAAGATGCCTTTATGCAGATTAATAGCTTTTGGCCGGATTCGACTAAAACCATGGTTAAAGGCTGGACGGAAGATAAATTTTCAGGACAACTGCACATGGGCTTCGGAATGTGGATGAGAAATAACTGGCAGTTATGGGGCGGGTCAAGATTATCAAAGTATTTTAATGACTTGGGAATTTACCATCCGGATGATATGTCGGGTATTATACTAACAAGCTACCACAGGCATCTCTTGAATAAAGATATTTTGCTAACCGAACAGGTTGATTATTACAAGGACCATTGGAAAACAATTGAGGAGGCTGGCTTAAAGAAAAAGGAGGAAGAATTTTCTTTATATAAAGTTGGTGATACACTTCTGTTTAAATATAGATATGACTTTATAAACAAAGAACAGGAAGAAAAAAAAGACAACGAGATTTGCATTGCTACAGGCATGGTGACAGCGCTAAACCTCAAAGACTATACAATAAAGGTTAAGCTGATTGATGCATGTGATAAGAAGGGTATAGTTTCGTATGACAATAAAGATACCATGATGTATAATCCAAAGACCAAAAAAATGGAAAAGCCTAAAAAACGTATTGTCGAATATTTAAAACCCGGCAAAGAGATCTGGTTTTACTATGATAATTGGGAAACTAACAACAATTAATTTTCTAAGTACCTATATTGAAAATACCATTTCTAAAAACCCCGTACAATCCGTGTCATCCGCGTTCCTTTTTCACAAACTTTTCCTAAATGCAACTTAATTGCATTTTGTAATTCTTTTTGCTTTACCTTTGTGATAATGAAAAGAAAGTTCGCCTTATTCAACCTGGCCCTGATGGCTGTTGTGCTCCTTGCCACAGCGTATCAGTCTTTTCATGCTTTCAGCCATCAGCACTTCGCGGAAAGCGCCCATCACCACGAATATAAAAAAGACGGCAAGTACTTCGGCATGGACAGCCATGACCACGAAGACGACAGCGACTGTTCGGTGTGTGATTTCCATTTCGACTACTTTGTCGCGCCGCAGGAATTCTGCCTCAGACTCGACTTTCCATTTAAACCCATTCCCTATACCTTTAGCAGTATAGAAGGAACTTCGGCATTCGCCGGAAGCCTGTTTTCGCACAGGGGGCCGCCGGTGGCATAAGCCTCACCTATTTGACCTCACCCCCAGCCCCTCTCCAAAGGAGAGGTGAGCCGGAACGTGACAATCACACTTTAATTCAAGATGGCTTATTAGATTAAGTAAGCGCATATGAGTGTCCCTCTTCTTTGGAGAGGGAGTCAGGGTGAGGTCTGAAGCTATGCTAATACTTTATCAAAATTCCAATGCGAATCTACATCGTCCTCCTGGCCTTACTGGCAGGAAGCTGGTGCGCGCATTCCCAGCATACTATTAACGGGAAAGTGTCTGCACCGCAAAATAAGCCGCTCGACGGCGCGCACATACATATTGGCACCTTACACGGCGTAAGCGCTCCTGACGGCTATTACGAAGTCCATAACATCCCTACAGGCCAGCAGCGTGTGGTCGCTTCCTATATTGGCTATAAGGCAGTCGATACCCTTTTAAATGTTTACGGCGATATCAAACTGGATATTACACTTGTACCGGAAACCACCCAGCTCGAAGAAGTGGTACTGGCAGAAAGCAAGGTTTCCAGAAACACCACCCACGAGCAGCGCCTCAAAACCGAAACCATCGACAAATACAGCAATGGTTCTTTGGGTGATGCGCTAAAAGAAATAGCGGGCGTATATTCCCTAAAGACAGGCAGCACCATTGTAAAGCCTGTTATTAACGGGTTACACAGTAGCAGGGTTCCTGTTATATCGAACAACGTACGCCTGGAGGATCAGCAATGGGGAACCGAACACGCCCCCAATCTCGACATCAATGCCGCCGGAAAGGTTTCCGTAATAAAAGGCGCTTCGGCACTACAGTATGGCGGCGATGCTATTGGCGGGCTCATACTGGTGGAGCCGGTTTCGGTTTTGAAAGACACATTGTTTGGAAAAACGATCGTGACAGCAGATTCTAACGGGCGCGGGGGCAGCCTGTCTTCGTCTTTGCATAAAGGCAATGATAATGGCTGGGCGTGGAATGCGGGAGGAACCTTTAAATATATGGGTGATCGGGAAGCGCCGGATTATGTGCTGTCCAATACGGGGAACAGGGAAACCAACTTTGCAGGCGATGTAAAGTATTTGGGCAACAATTACAACGCTTCGATTTCGTATAGTTTTTACAATGCAACCATTGGTATCGCGAAAGCGACCCATATTGGCAATGTGGCCGACCTGGTACGTGCCATCAATAATGGCAAGCCGGATGTTGTGGAGCCATTTACGTATACCATCAATGCGCCGCGGCAGGAGGTGCAGCATCACTTGGCAAAGGCTAATTTCAACAGACAATTATCGGACGATGCGTCGCTTTCCCTGCAATATGCTTTCCAGCTGAATAACAGAAAAGAATTTGACATGAGGCGCGGCGATTTTGCCAATATACCGGCACTCGACCTGACGCTGGCAACACATTCGGTGAATGCCGACTGGAAAAAAACGGCAAACGAGACCGAATACAAAGTGGGAATCAGTGCTGCGGCCCAGTTCAACGATGCAAGTCCGGATACCGGTGTCCGCCCGCTAATCCCAACCTATGATAAATATGATGCAGGGGCGTATGGTATCGTATCGCATTCCTTTTCGGAAACCCTGAGCGGCGAGGCCGGGCTGCGCTACGACTTTTCGCATATTTCAGCCACCAAATATTACCAGAAAACCCGTTGGAACAATCTCGGATATAATGGCGTATACGATCATTTTATTACCGGCGATTACGGCACGCAATGGCTGACGAACCCGGAGTTTACCTACCATAATATTTCGGCAAGCCTGGGATTGCGGAAAAAGCTGTCGGCTGACTTCGACCTTTTGGCAAATGCGGGACTGGCGATGCGAAACCCCAACCCGTCGGAGCTTTTCAGCGATGGGCTGCATCACAGTAACGGCACTATAGAGCTAGGCAATCTTGGTATTGAGAAGGAAAAAGCACTGAAGCTCTCGGTAACTTTGCTTAAAACCAATGGTAACTTCAGGCTTGAGGCTACGCCATACCTCAACGCCATACGCGATTTCATCTACCTCAGCCCTACCGGAGTGGAATATACCATACGCGGCACTTTTCCGGTATATAATTATATGCAGGACAATGTACTGATGGCGGGGCTCGACCTGCATACCGACTGGGACATTACCAGCCATTTCCGCCACAGCTTCAATTTTGCGTATGTGTACGCCGATAACACCTCAAAAAACGAACCGCTTATCGATATGCCACCGCTGAACATCGGCAATACTGTCCGTTACACATCAGACTGGCACAATCTCTTTCTTGAACTGCGAAGCGAAGCGGCATTTACACAAGCACGTTATCCCAACAATAATTTTTATGCCGATGTACCTGTCAACGGCGAGCTTGTACCCACTTACGTAGACATCAGCACTCCGCCGGCAGGCTATCACCTGCTGCATTTCGCTTCGGGTATGCAGTTCCCTGTGGGTAAAACGATGGCGTCAGTCAATTTCTCGGTCAATAACATCTTCAATACAGCCTATCGCGACTACCTCAACAGGCAGCGCCTTTATACCGACGATATCGGCCGGAATTTCCAATTGCAATTAAAATTGAATTATTAATCATAAATATTTTTACAAATGAAAAATCTCAGAATCTTAGCCCTTTCCCTAATTACCATAACCACTTTCTCCTCCTGCAGCGATGACGACAACAAAGGCCCTGTGAATGAAGAAGAAGTGATCACGACCGTTTCGGCAACCTTTACGCCGCAGGGCGGCGGTACCCCGGTTGTACTGTTATCAAGAGATCTTGACGGCGATGGCCCCGATGCACCGGTAGTTACCGTATCCGGAAACTTTACAGCAGGAAGGGTATACGATGGTAACATACATTTCCTTAATGAACTCGCAAACCCTACGGAAGACATCACAACAGAAATCCAGCAGGAAGGAGACCAGCACCAACTGTTCTACCAGCATAGCGGCATTGGAACTTTTACTTACGCAGACCAGGATGAGAATGGTAAACCGGTTGGGCTTTCGGTTGTATATACAGCTACTCCTACTCCCGGCGCGGGGAGCCTTACCATTACTTTAAGGCATCTTCCTAACAAAACCGCACAGGGGGTTGAGGGCGGAAATATCACCAACGCCGGCGGCGGAACCGATGCGCAGGTAAGCTTCCCTGTAGTGGTGGAGTAATTGTTCCGGCACATTAAACTGTTAAATCCTTACCTCGTGGTAGGGATTTTTTTATTTCAAACGTTTTCTTAAATTATTGATAAATATTTTGTTAACTTTAGTCTGGATTAAAAATTTCATACATGTTAAAACTTTACGCCTATGAATTCTCAATTTACAAAGATTGTCAGGGTACTGCTTGGCATTATCCTTATTGCCTTCGGAGCCAATAAACTTTATTCCTTCATTCCCCTTCCCCAACCCTCTCCCGAAGCAGCCGATTTTATGGAATCGCTCGCCAATACGGGTTATGTAATTACGATTGTCGCCATTTTTGAAATTATTATCGGCTTGCTGCTGCTCGTAAAAAAATGGGTGCCTTTCGCTTTGCTGCTCCTTATTCCGCTATCGTTAAACGTTTTGCTGTTCCACCTGTTTATGGATGTGCCTTCTATCGGTTCAGCCCTGCTTGTTGTGGCAATGAATGGTATTTTACTGTATAAGCACCGCCAGAAATACAAACCGCTGTTCGCATAATTTCTTGTCGTTAAGGCAGCCTGTTTTCACAAAGTATGCAACCATTGTAAACTTTGCGGGACACCTGTGCTTAACCGCGAAATCCCATCCTCGCGAAAGGAGGCAATGATTGGTATAAATTGTTATTTTTGTGGCTCTAACATAGTAACAATGAAACATACCGTACTGGCCATTGCAGCAGTGTGCGGCTTAGCCATGAATGCACAAGACACAAAAAAACAACAGATAAAATATCCTGTAACCGCTAAGGAGACAGTTACCGATACTTACTTTGGAACACAGGTGCCCGACCCGTACCGCTGGCTTGAAGACGACCGGTCTCCGGAAACCGGGGAATGGGTAAGGCAGCAGAATGCGGTTACTTTTGATTACCTCGATAAGATCCCTTTCCGCAACGCGATCAAAGAGCGCATGGAAAAACTGTGGAACTATGAAAGGATAGGCGCCCCTTTTAAAGAAGGCGATTACACCTATTACTTTAAGAACGACGGACTGCAAAACCAGTCGGTATTGTACAGGAAGGGCAAGAATGGTGAAGAGGAGGTTTTCCTTGACCCAAACACGTTCTCAAAAGACGGCACGACTTCGCTCTCGCAGATACAATTCACCAAAAAAGGTGAAAAAGCAGCCTACATGATCTCCGAAAGCGGAAGCGACTGGAATAAGATCATCATTATGGATGCCGTCACTAAAAAGATAACCAACGAAGTGATCGATAATGTAAAATTCAGCGGCATTGCCTGGAAAGGCAGCGACGGGTTTTACTACTCTACTTACGAAAAGCCTGAAGGTAGCCTGCTTTCAGCAAAAACAGACAACCACAAGCTCTATTACCACAAACTCGGAACTTCCCAAAAAGACGACAAGGTGGTTTTTGGAGACACTGCCAAGCGCAGGTATGTTGGCGGCTATCTTACCGAAGACGAACGCTTCCTGATTATAACAGCCGCTAATTCCACTTCAGGAAAAGAACTTTACATCCAGGACCTTTCCGGTAAAGGCGGCATCAAACCTGTAGTAGAAAGCCTGTATAACGACCACAGGGTTATCGACAACAAGGGCGGTAAGCTTTTCCTCTATACAAATTATAACGCGCCAAACGGAAGGGTTGTAACGGTAGATGCTTCTAAGCCGCAGCAATCCAACTGGAAAGACCTTATTCCGGAAACAGAGAATGTACTCAGCCCTTCAACAGGCGGGGGGTATATCTTTGCCAACTATATAAAAGATGCCGTTTCTGTTATAAAACAATATGATTACGATGGCAAGCCCGTACGCGAACTGGCATTGCCGGGAATAGGAACCGCGTCTGCACCCGGTGGAAAAAAGGATGAAACAACACTTTACTATTCCTTCACCAACTATGTAACCCCCGGAACCATCTATGCTTACGACCCGAAAACCGGTGACTCCAAAGTTTACCAGAAACCAAATGTAAGCTTCGATAGCGAAAAGTACATCTCCGAACAGGTGTTCTACAAATCGAAAGACGGGACGCAGATACCAATAATCATTACGTACCGCAAAGACCTGGAGCGAAACGGCAAAAACCCTACTATGCTGTACGGTTATGGCGGGTTCAACATAAGCCTTACACCCGCTTTTAGCATTGCGAATGCCGTATGGATGGAAAACGGTGGTATCTATGCCGTAGCGAACCTGAGAGGTGGCGGCGAATATGGCAAAAAATGGCACAACATGGGCACAAAGCTCCAAAAGCAGAATGTGTTTGACGATTTTATTGCCGCGGCAGAATTCCTTATAGACAAGAAATACACATCATCCGACTACCTTGCCATAAAAGGCGGCTCCAACGGCGGGCTGTTGGTTGGCGCGGCTATGACCCAGCATCCGGAGCTTTTTAAAGTAGCGCTTCCGGCCGTGGGGGTGCTCGATATGCTGCGGTACCATACGTTTACCGCAGGCGCGGGATGGGCGTATGATTATGGCACAGCTAACGATAACGACGAAATGTTCCGTTACCTGAAAGGCTATTCGCCATTGCACAACATTAAGAAAGGTGTAAAATATCCGGCGACCATGGTAACGACAGGCGACCACGACGACCGCGTGGTACCGGCCCACAGCTTTAAGTTTGCCGCGGCACTGCAGGAAGCCCAGGCATCCGGTATACCGGCACTCATAAGAATCGATGTGAATGCAGGGCATGGCGCGGGCAAGTCGGTTACACAGACCATTGCTGAACTTAGCGACATACAGGCCTTTACGCTCTATAACATGAATGTACAGCCGAAAGAAGTGAAATAGTCACTATGGGATTAGATATCCTATTTGTATAGACCCGTAATAGTAGCCGGTAATTACGTTATTGGATAATTCCTTACCCCTGTAATGTGCCGAATAAGAGAAATTCCAGCGGTTACGAAGGTATTTCACCCCTGCCTCAGCATTAAAGCGGAAAGGTATCAGCGGAAAGGTAACCGGGCTGTCATCGTTGAAGGGGCTGCCCGTAATGGTAGCGTCTTCCATCTGGTATTGAACGCTTGGGTTAAGGTACAGGAAAAGGTCACGCTGGCCATCATACTCCTTGTCACGTTTCAGGGTGGCGCCATGCAGTGCCGAATCGTGCATTGGCCGTAACGGGCCGCGCAGGCTGATACGCACCATCGGTCCCAGGGAAGCACTGGTCCACACCGTGCCAACATTGGCTTCGGCCTGTAGCTGTACATCCACTTTTTCCTTAAAACGCTCACGGAATATCCTGTATGAATAAATCGCCTGTGCCTGTATTACAGGTATGGTCGTGATCTGGTGTTGCCAGCCCTTTACCGTTGGGTAACCAAACAGCTTGTGCAATCCCTCCTGAAATTGCTCCGCATACGATTCGGGCCCTACAACACCCAGTTGCAGGCTCACTTTGAGCACGTTACTGCTGGTATAAAATGTATTGATTCCCGCTTCGGCAAAAAGATAGCCTGCAAAGGGGCGGTCGTTCACATTAATATCATCAGCACGCACCGACTGGGGGTTAAAAATATATTGCCCGATGCGGAACTCCGTTATTTTCTTGGCAACCTTTTCATCGCTCCGTTTGCCCAGGTAGCGGTAAAAGAACTCCAGTCCGTTGGTATAATACTGGTCGTTTATCGGGGAAGTATACAGGTCGTTATCCGAAATAACACCTATTTCCGCAGGCTTTTGCGCGCATACAATCGCACTGCAAAATAACGCTATGGTAAGCAGCCTATTTTTCATCTCCGCTGTAATCAAGCTTTACGTAGCGCATCAGCTTTATGATCCTGCCTTTACGCCTTTCGGTATAACCCGAAGAACGCGTTGCCCGGAATTTATACGGATTCGGCAAAATAGCCGCTATTCCGGCCGCCTCATTTTTGGTAAGGTCGGCAGCATCTTTATGGTACCAGTGCTGTGATGCTGCCTGCGCGCCAAACACATAAGGCCCCATCTCAATGCTGTTCAGGTATACCTCCATAATGCGCTCCTTGCTCCAGAGCAGTTCTATAAGTACGGTAAAATAAGCCTCAAGCCCTTTACGTACGTAGCTTCTCCCCTGCCAGAGGAAAACATTTTTTGCTGTCTGCTGCGAGATGGTACTTCCACCTTTCAGCTTTTTACCTTTTTCGTTACTCGCATAAGCCTTTTTCATTGCTTTAAAATTAAAGCCATTGTGGGTAAGAAAGGTATCGTCTTCACTGGCGATAACAGCTTTTTGCAGGTTGGGCGAAATCTCTTCCAACGGCATCCATTTGTGGCTGGACGTCATTTCCTTACCATCCATTTTCTGCTCGAGGGCACGGGTCATCATCAGGGGGGTAAACGGCACCGGTACAAAACGGAACAACAGCACCGAGAAAACCGACAATACAATGAACCACAGCGTTAACTTGAAAAAGAAGCGGAATATTTTTTTAAGCATAATTCGGAGGTTAGCTGCGGCGAAATTACGAATTGTCCCTGACATTTTCTACAACTCTCTACCTTCCGGTGTTTCTAATATTAAGTATCTTGCAAAATAAAATCGCTGCTGAATTTATAATGAGAAACAAGCCGTATAATAAATACAAATATGTCCAGGCTTCCAAATTCACTTATTCTTTTTTAGGCCATACGGATTATAAAAGTCCTGATGACCGCAGGGAGCTTGAAGCCGACCTGAAAAAAGAACACTTTCTGGCAAAAGACGGCAGGATATTGCGTAAGCCGGGCATTGAACCTGTAACTCCGCTCCAACGCAATCGCTATCAGGGCCATGTCTATGTGCTTACCAGTGGATGGACATATTCCGGCGGCGCGGAATTTTCGAGCCTGATGCGGGAGCATACCAATGCAGTATTTGTTGGGGAAGAAGCAGGTGGCGGCTACTATGGCAATACCAGCGGCTACAGCATAGAGCTGAACCTGCCTGTTACAGGGATCATGATTGACATACCGATATTGAAATTTGTACTTGATGTTACCAATAAAGCGCCATTGGGAAGGGGCGTAATTCCTGATCATGAAATACAGCCCAATATAAAGGAGTTTTTGGAAGGACGAGACGCTGTAATGGAATTTAGCCGACAGCTGACAGAAGGTAAAAAGAAATAAGATTATACCAGATCGGCCAGCTCCTGCCCTATGAGGCTGCCAATAGCCACACCCATACCGCCGAGCCTTACGCCGCAATATACGTGGTCTGACAGCTGCTGTACAATAGGGTTCTTGTGGGTTCCCATACCCATAATGCCACTCCAGCGATGGGCAACCTGAAAATCGGTATTGGGGAGAATGACTTCACGAAGGATTTTTTCGAGCTGGTCTTGTATGATGTCTGTTTGCCCGAACCGGGTTGTAGTTTCACCTTCGAAATCGAGGTTTCGCGCGCCGCCGAATAAGATCCTGTCGTTGATATTGCGGAAATAGTAATATCCCCTGTCAATATGGAATGTCCCTCTGATGTCGAGGCCGGAAATGGGTTCGGTAATCAGCACCTGGGCACGGGCAGGTTTTACGGCGCCGTTGGTAAGCTGGGAGGCAAAGCCATTGGTCGCAAAAAGCAGTTTCTTTGTACTAAACGTAAAGTCGCCAAGGCTCACTTCTGCCACGTCGGATTTTTCATGGTATGCGGTAACGGTCTGCGAATTCAGGATAAGGATATCTTTCGATACAGCTTCCTTCAGCAAAGCCTGCATCATGCTGCCGGTATCAATCTGCCCTTCGTATGGATTAAAAATAAGGTAGTCCTGAACACCCTTGAAGGCAAAGCGGTCGACTTCCTTCGCAAATACGTCTGCCCTGAACAATGGCCTCAGCACATCATTTACAAATGGCATTTTGCGGAGGCATTCTTCATACCCTGCTGCATCATTCTTCAGGAAAAGTTCATAACCGCCATAGGGCTTGAAGTCGATAACCCTGTCACCAAGGCGCTTTCGGAGCAATTGCAGCCCGTCCCAGCGCTTTTTTATCAGCGTGATCACTTCTTCCTCGGTATGGTTTTTAAGGTCGTCTATGATCTCGGAAAGGCTTCCGAAACAGGCAAAGCCGGCATTCTTAGTGCTCGCTCCCTGCGGAAGCGGCCCTTTTTCGAGGACAAGGATTTTGCTTTCAGGAAATCGCTCCCGCAGCCTCAGCGCTGCATGCAGGCCTACAATGCCGCTGCCTACTATGGTGTAGTCAACATTTGTAAACCAGCTGTCGATCTCCCAATAGCTCAGTATCACTTAGGCATGATGTTGGTTTCGTCGTCCGTAGCCTCTTCAATAGCTTCCTGCTCCGTTACCTTGTTGCCTTTGATCGCGTTGATCACAAGCGGCACGGTAGTCACAAGCACAATGATGATGATGATGTATTCGATGTACGATTTAAGGTCGATGTTCCACCAGCTAAGGAAAAGCTCCTGAAGGTAATGGCCTGCAAATATCAGCGTGAAAGCCCAAAGGATCGAGCTGATAATATTGAAGAGCATAAATTTTTTCTTTTCCATCTTAACCACCCCTGCAATAATAGGGGCGAAAGTCCTGATAACAGGAAGGAAACGGGCAAAGATTATAGCCCTGCCGCCGTGCTTTTCGAAAAACTCATGCGACTGTATAAGGTATTTTTTCTTGAACCAGAACGAATCTTCTTTTTTGTAAAGGTACGAGCCGCTCTTGGCGCCAAACCAGTAGCCAAAGGTATTACCCACAATACCCGCAAGGGCAACAAATACCGAAAGCACCAGCACATTCAGGAAATCGCTGTCCATAGGAAGCACGGTAGCCATAAGTTCGTTGCTGTAAATACCCGCAAGGAACAACAAACTGTCCCCCGGAAGGAAGAAGCCTGCAAAAAGGCCTGTTTCGGCAAAAACAATAAACAACACTACGTAAATGCCTATAGGCACTCCGCCAACTTCTAGGTTGATATAAAACTCAGGGTTTAGTAATTGCGTCCAGTGAAAACTGTCCATAAATATTTGTGTTTGATGATTGATCTTTAATTTTTAGCTTCCCATTTGTCTACCGCGCTTGTAGCAAGGGCGTTACCCAGCACATTGGTCATACTCCGTGCCATATCGCAAAAATGGTCTATCGGCAATATAAGCGCGATGCCTTCCGGCGGAATTCCGAACATAGCGCAAGTTGCCACCACCACAATAAGCGATGCCCTCGGCACACCTGCCACACCTTTACTGGTAAGCATAAGCACCAAAAGCATAAGCAGCTGTTTTTCCAGCGGCATATCAATGCCATACACCTGCGCGATAAAAAGGCTCGCAAAGGTCATGTACATCATACTGCCATCGAGGTTGAACGAATATCCTAACGGTAAAGTGAACGAAACTATTTTAGGGTCACACCCAAAACGTTCCAATTCTTCGGTAAGTTTCGGAAAAACGGCCTCGCTGCTGGTTGTGGAGAACGCAATAAGCAATGGGCTTGCCAGCCTCTTAAGAAGCGTCCAGAGCCTATTGCCTAATATAAGGTAGCCAACAGTAAGCAGCAATACCCAAAGCAGCAATATGCCGATTACAAAAGCGGCCAGGTAATTCGCGTAAAGCTTCCAGATATCAAATCCGTAAACCGCTACCGCCGCAGCTACCGCTCCAAATACCCCAAAAGGCGCTACCCACATGATATAGCCTACCATTTTAAGGATGGCATGGGAAACAGTATCGAGTACACGGATAACGGGCTTGGCAATTTCGCCAATAGACGAAAGCGCTATACCGAAAAGTATGGAGAAGATTACAATTTGAAGGATTTCGTTGGTAGCCATGGCCTCAACGATACTCTTTGGCACTACGTGGGTCACGAATTTTTCAAGGGAAAAAGAATCCACATTCTTCACCAGGTCGTCTGCGGAAGCAACGCTTTCCATTGTAACGCTGGTATTTTTGCCCGGCTCGAGCCAGTTTACCAATACCATTCCCAAGAGCAATGATACCAGCGAGGCCGATATGAACCATCCCATGGCTTTGGCACCTACGCGGCCTACCAGTTTCATGTCGCCCATTTTGGCAATGCCCACAACAAGCGTAGAGAATACCAGCGGCGCGATGATCATCTGTACCATCCGGATAAAGATGGTGCCCAACAGCTTCATGTTGGCGGCAAAGCCTTTAGCCTCTTCGGCAGAATAGCCCTCATAAATAAAATAGCCCACGCCCACACCAAGCACAAGGCCGATGAGGATGGCTATAAATAGTTTTGTGTTGCTTTTCACCTACGGATTTTTTTGAGTCCGTGAAATTACTCATATTTTTTTAAACAAGCTTTAAAAAAGACGTTTTCGCCTTTTAGTTTTCAATTTTACGGGGCATTTTAACCATAATGTAAAAAATAATTCATGTTCCCGCCACATCATGCCTGCCCGCCGGCACCTCCTTTGTACTACGGGAAGCGTAGTTATGGCACGGTTTTTTCAAGGCACAGGACAGGCTTTTCCGGGAATAGTGTAACACAAGATGGCATATCCCGACGAATAGTTCTATTTTTGGTAAAGTTTTATTAACCCAAACAAGCATGAAAAAAATTCTTCTACTAACCTTATCGATCATGGGATTATCTGCTTCGGCACAACAACACATGACACCCGAGCTGCTATGGAAACTGGGCAGGGTAAGTGCCCTGGGCATTTCCAAAGACGGGAAAAACATCGTTTATAAAGTTTCTACACCCAACATTACCGAGAACAAATCGGACAGCAAATTCTACACTATGCCTGTTGGCGGCGGCAAAGCGACAGAAGTAAAAGAATATAAAGATTTGCTGAAAGACAAATACATTTCGCCTGACGGCAAATGGATATTGTCGCACAAAGAAATAAAAGTGGAAAAAGTTCTGGGGAAAGACTATTACCCTGAGCTTGACAAATCGGATGTACAGGTATATAACGGCCTGGATTACCGCCACTGGGACACCTGGAACGACGGCACCCACAACCACGTAGGTTACGCACCCGTAGCCGATAAGGATAAGTTTACCGACATTATGGATGGCGAGCCTTTCGATTCGCCGCAAAAACCTTTTGGCGGCGAGGAAGACTACTGCTGGACACCCTCCGGCAAAATTGTATATGTCGCCAAGAAAAAATCAGGCACCGAATACGCCATCAGTACGAATACCGACCTGTATGAGTACGACCCGGCCACTAAAAAAACTGTAAATCTCACACCGAATAATCCGGGGTATGATACCAACCCAGCTTTTTCGCCAAATGGTGAGCTTACATGGCTGCAAATGAAGCGCGACGGTTACGAAGCCGACAAGAACGATATCATTGTACGCTATAACGGTCAGGACATGAACCTTACGGCAGCATGGGACGGAACGGTAGATCATTTCGCATGGGCGGAAGATGGCAAAAAGATCTATTTTATCGCCGCCACCGACGGAACGAAGCAATTGTTTGAAGTGAACTTCCCGGGTAAAACCAGGATAGCAATTGTTGTAAAACAGATTACGAATGGCATTTTTGACGTGAATAATGTAACCGGTTTCTCGGGCGATAAAATAATCCTGGAACGTGCGGATATGAACCACGCCACGGAACTTTTCAGCTATGACCTGAAAAAGAAAAAGTGGGCACAGCTTACCAACGTAAACGAGAAGCTGTATGCGGGCGTTAAACCAAGCAAAACCGAAAAGAGGTATGTAACTACTACCGACGGCAAGAAAATGCTGGTATGGGTAATACTTCCTCCGGATTTTGACGCAAAGAAAAAATACCCAACCCTGCTGTATTGCCAGGGCGGACCACAAAGCGCGCTTACGCAGTTCTACTCTTTCCGATGGAACTTCCAGCTTATGGCTGCACAGGGCTATATTGTTGTGGCGCCAAACCGCCGCGGTATGCCTGGCCATGGTGTAGAATGGAATGAAGCCATCAGTAAAGACTGGGGCGGACAGGTAATGGATGATTACCTTGCAGCCATTGACGATGTAGCCAAAGAGCCTTATGTAGATAAAGCAAGGCTGGGTGCCGTTGGGGCGAGCTATGGCGGCTACTCGGTATTTTACCTTGCAGGGATACACAACAAGCGCTTTAAGACCTTTATATCACACTGTGGTGTTTTCAACCTGCAGAGCATGTACGGCACAACCGAAGAAGTTTTCTTTAACAACTGGGATGCCGGTGGCGCCTACTGGGAAAAAGACAATGCCGTGGCGCAAAAGACCTATACGCAGTTTAACCCTGTAAACATGGTAGCCAAATGGGACACTCCTATGCTTATTATACAGGGCGGGAAAGATTTCCGTGTACCTATCGGGCAGGGGCAGGAAGCCTTTCAGGCAGCACAGCTACAGGGCATAAAGAGCCGCTTTATCCTTTTCCCGGAAGAAAACCACTGGGTACTGAAACCCCAGAATGCGCAGGTATGGCAAAACGAATTTTTCAGGTGGCTTAAGGAAACGTTATAGTAAATCCATTAAAAGTTAAGCTTTTGTAAATTTTCCGTACTTTAGCGATCGTAAATTGTAACTAAACTAAAATAATTTTATCATGTCTACTTTTTCAGTAAAACCGTTTTTAGCAGCTTCACTGCTTTTTGCGGGACTACATGTATCGGCACAGGATTATCTTGTCAATTCACTTAAAAACAACCAAAGCGCCAATAGCAAAGACTCTTTCCAGTTTACGGATGTTATCAATATCGAAAACACCCCGGTAAAGAACCAGGGATCTTCAGGTACTTGCTGGAGCTATTCGGCCAACTCATTCCTGGAGTCGGAAATGATACGCATCGGCAAGCAGCCGGTAGAGATATCACAGATCTATACTGCCCGAAATGCTTATGTTGAAAAGGGGAAAAATTATGTAAAAATGCACGGTGCGATTACGCTTGGTGACGGTGGAGCGCTTCACGATGTTATCAATATGTACCGCAAGTATGGCGCGCTTCCGCAAAGTGTTTACACAGGCCTTAACTATGGCACTGCAAACAACAAGTTCGGCGAAATGCAGGCTATGGCACAGGGCGTTCTGGAAGCTGCTGTAAAGAACCCTAACGGTGAGCTTTCGCCAAACTGGATAAAAGCGTATACTTCCGTATTAGACGCATACCTTGGCGAAGTGCCGCAAAGCTTCGAATTTAAAGGTAAAAAATACACACCACAGTCATTCGCGAAAGAAGTGGTAGGTATCAACCCGGACGAATATGTAGAGGTTTCTTCATTTATGGAGCACCCATACTACAGCAAGTTTGTACTGATGGTACCGGACAACTGGTCGCTGGATTTTGTATACAATGTAAAGATGAATGACCTTACTGCCATTATCGACAACGCCCTTAAAACCGGTTATACCGTTGGATGGGCCGGAGACGTAAGCGAGAAAGGCTTTAGCTGGAAGAATGGCGTAGCATATATCCCTACGAAAAACTTTGCCGACATGACTGCTGAAGAAAAAGAGAGCATCTTTAAAGGCCCTCAGGCTGAGCTTGAAATTACCGAAGAGATGCGCCAGAAGGCTTTCGACAACTACCAGACTCAGGACGACCATGGTATGCACATTGTTGGCGTAAGCAAAGACCAGAACGGTAAAGAGTACTATATCGTGAAAAACTCATGGGGCGCTACCAACGATTACAAAGGCTATATGTATATGAGCAAAAACTTCGTAAAGTTTAAAACTACAGCGATCCTTTTGAACAAAGGAGGAATTCCGAAGGATATTGCCAAAAAGCTTGACCTTAAGAGCTAAAAAAATAACAGCAATCAAAAAACCCGAAGTTAAAGCTTCGGGTTTTTTATTTCATTTTTTTATCGCTGCTGATAGTTTATCCCAAATGGCGTAAAAAGCATCATTGCCTTTTTTGTCATTACTATCTGTATTGACCATTAGAAAACGGCCAACGCCTGTTTTGGGATCAAAGAACATCAGTGAGGAAATCCCGGGGTCGCCACCTGTATGTCCTATATAGCCTTCAGGGCTAAAACCTATAAACAATCCGGAATTATACTCATCACTATACGGATTCTCCGTTTCCTGCCCATCTAAGAAGCTCCTGGGCCCGAGATAGGTAGTAAACAGCTCCTTATAGCTTTCTTTGCTTAAAAGCTTTCCACTGCCACTGTAACCACGCACGAGTTCCTGTAAATATAGCGCCATATCGCCTGCTGACGTTACCATACCGCCATCAGGATAGGTAATACAGTGATACTGCGGCAGGGGCTTATCCGGATTGATGTAGAGAAGCGATCGTCCTTTATAGTCAGTATCTTTTCCGTAAAATCCCGAATGCTTCATCCCCAAGGGCTGAAGAATGTATTTTGCCACAAACGCATCGTAGGGCATACCCGTGGCTTTTTCGAGTACCAAGGCTGCCAGCGTAGCGCCCATATTGCTGTATTCGTAATATTGGCCGGGCATGAAGGAATTGTAAGCACCTCCGCTGTAATCTGCACCGCTTCCACCAAGTTCTTTTTGCAGGAAAGCCTCCAAACCCTTATCTGTTGAAGGCGCGTTGAAAGACTGGTCATAATCGGGATATTCGCTTGCCGGGATATCTTTATCTGCCACATAAGCTTCTTGCATATACGACGTACCTTCATCATTTATTGTCGATGTATGTGTAGCAAGGTGTCCGATCGTAATATCAATATGTGGGAATTCGGGGTTTGATACTTTAAACGGAAGGTATTTGTTTACAGGGTCATCCAGTTTCAGCTTACCCATTTCCTGCGCTTTCAGCAGGGCGACTCCGATAAAGGTTTTAGACACAGATGCGATGGGTTGGCGTGTATCAACGGTATACGGCAGGCCCGCTGCCCTATCCGCAAAACCGAAGCCGTTTTGGTAAACTATAGAATCGGCAGTAACTACTGCTACTCCAAAACCATTAAATATCCCCTGGTTACGAATGCTGTCAAGAGAGGCAGTAAGGGCAACTTCCACTTTGGAAACTGCGGTTACCGGTCCTGGGATGTTGTCTTTTTTGCAAGAGAATACCGCTCCGGCAATGAACAGGCAAACTATTTTATTCATATCGACTATTTTATGGGAAGATATTAAAAACACTTTATAAAAAATCCCGCCGGAGCGGGATTAATTCGGTAAAGACGATTAGTTTACTTTCTCGATTTTATCGACAAAAATGTCGCACCAGTCTTTAGCGGCTCCGGAAACTTTACCAGTCACCCGGATCTTATCGCCCAGTTTTACGGCTTGCCCTTTGTCATCGTATATTTTAACGTCTGCTTCGGTAAAACCATCCTTAAGCGGCTCCATCATATTCTTCTTCTCGTTTTCCTTATTCCATGTCAGTATAGCAATTTTAGGTAGCCTGTATTTCCCGGCCGGAGCTTCCAAAACCATTGTTACCGTACCGCCGGCAGTATAAAAATTGCTGGGAAGGCGAACAATGCCTTCCGTGGTTACCAAAACATCTTTGTATTCTTCATTACAAATGTCAGAAGCATTAACAGTTACAGGCGTATCAGAACATGCTGCCGCCGAAAGCATAGCAACAGCGGCTATTACTTTTACAAATTTATTCATGAGTATTGATATTGGTTATTTGATTGATTTTATTGATTACTTGTAGTACTGCCTGAGCTTCTTTCCAAAATCAGCCCTTTTGGCGCCGTAGGTTTTGTATTGTGTTTCTGTAAGTACCGATTTCATTTTAGTCTCTTTCTCTTCATTAAGCGCCTTCATTTTTTTTGCCTTATCCGTTGCATTGGAAATGGTTTCTGCTTCCACAGCTTTAGAAATAAATGTCTTGTTGATGTCGAGCACCTTGGAGTACTGGCTGTCGTTGAGGCCCAGCTGGGTTTTCATCTCTGTGGTAACGGTTTTGGCGCCTTCACCGGCTTTGTCTTTTTCCTGTGCAAATGCTCCCGTTGAAACGAATAGCACCACCATCAGCAAAGCCATCTTTCTTACGGACGATTTCATTTTTGAGATCATGATCTGTTTTTTAATTGATTAAATGATTTAATAGGTACAACGCAAGATATATAAAATAATGATATTCCAAATAAAAAATCCCGCCGTGGCGGGATTTCAATTTTATGCGTTTGGCTCCTTCATTTTAAAGGACTCCATAAACTTAGTGGTATAGTCACCGGCTACATAATCCGGCTCATCCATAAGCTGCCTGTGGAACGGTATCGTGGTTTTAATACCTTCGATAACGAACTCATCCAGGGCACGCTTCATTTTATTGATAGCCTCCTGCCTGGTCTGCGCTGTAGTGATCAGCTTAGCGATCATGGAGTCGTAGTTAGGCGGAATTGTATATCCTGAATATACGTGGGTATCGAGCCTTACACCGTGGCCACCCGGCATGTGCAGGGTTGTGATCTTGCCCGGAGACGGCCTGAAGTCGTTGTACGGGTCTTCAGCATTGATACGGCATTCGATAGAGTGCAGCTGCGGAAGGTAGTTCCTTCCTGAGATCGGCACACCGGCGGCTACCAGGATCTGCTCGCGGATAAGGTCGTAGTCGATTACCTGTTCGGTAATAGGGTGTTCTACCTGTATACGGGTATTCATTTCCATAAAGTAGAAATTCCTGTGCTTGTCTACAAGGAACTCCACCGTACCGGCACCTTCATATTTAATGTATTCTGCAGCTTTAACGGCAGCCTCACCCATTTTCTCACGAAGCTCGTCGGTCATAAATGGCGATGGTGTTTCTTCCGTCAGTTTCTGGTGGCGGCGCTGTACAGAACAGTCCCTCTCAGAAAGGTGACATGCTTTACCGAATGAGTCGCCTACCACCTGTATTTCGATGTGGCGTGGCTCCTCGATAAGTTTTTCCATATACATACCGTCGTTACCAAAAGAAGCCGCGGCTTCCTGCTTGGCGCTTTCCCATGCTTTCAGCAGGTCTTCCTGCTTCCATACGGCCCTCATACCTTTACCACCACCACCGGCAGTAGCTTTAAGCATTACAGGGTATCCAAATTCGTTGGCAAGCTTTTCTGCATGCTCATACGAATCCAAAAGCCCGTCAGAACCCGGTACACAAGGTACACCGGCAGCTTTCATGGTTGCTTTGGCCGTGGCTTTGTCACCCATTTTATCGATCATGTCGGGAGACGCGCCGATAAATTTGATGCCATGCTCGGCACATATTTTAGAGAATTTGGCATTCTCCGATAAAAACCCGTAACCCGGGTGTATCGCGTCGGCATTGGTAATCTCTGCCGCAGCTATAATATTGGATATTTTAAGATAAGAAAGGTTGCTTGGCGGCGGGCCGATACATACGGCTTCGTCTGCAAACTTTACGTGGAGGCTTTCGGCATCGGCGGTAGAATATACCGCAACGGTTTTAATACCCATCTCCCTGCACGTCCTGATAACGCGAAGGGCGATTTCACCCCTGTTGGCAATTAATATCTTCTTGAACATCGTGTTTGCTATTTTAAATTATGAATTATAAATTTTAAATTACTTCAAATGCTAATCAGCATTCAAAATTCATCATTTAAAATAATTTACGACGGATCTACAAGGAACAATGGCTGGTCGAACTCTACCGGAGACGCATCGTCTACCAGTACTTTCACGATTTTGCCTGAAATTTCAGCCTCGATCTCATTGAAAAGCTTCATGGCTTCGATAACACAAACCACATCTCCTTTGGAAATTGTGCTGCCTACTTCAACAAAAACAGGCTTGTCCGGTGACGGCTTCCTGTACAGTGTTCCAATAATTGGCGACTTGATGGTTACATATTTAGAATTATCTTCTGTAGCAGCAGGAGCTTGTGATGCGGCAGGCGCGGCAGAAACTTGCGGAGCAGCAGGAGCCTGCGCAACCGGCTGGCTTACCGGCATGTGCTGAACATACGCAGTGGCTTCAGAAGCAGCTGCGTCTGTAGTTTTGATAGTGATCTTAAAATCATCCATCTCCAGTTTTACTTCTGTAGCACCGGATTTTGCCACAAACTTGATCAGGTTTTGAATTTCTCTAATATCCATAATTTCCGAATTTTGTTTAGGTTGTTTATTTTTTGTCGTAGGCCCACTTAAGGTAAATTGATCCCCATGTAAATCCGCCCCCGAAAGACGCGAATATAAGGTTGTCGCCTTTTTTGAAAACGTGTTCAAAATCATTCAGCAGCAAAGGCAGGGTCGCCGAAGTGGTATTGCCATACTTCTCGATGTTTATCAATACTTTCGATTCTTCAAGGCCCATACGCGATGATGTAGCATCGATGATCCTCCTGTTGGCCTGGTGCGAGATCAGCCAGTTCACGTCATCATTGGTAAGGTTATTCTTCTTCATGATACGTTCGCTGATATCGGCCATGTTGGATACCGCGTACTTAAATACGGTCTTTCCGTCCTGATACACGTAGTGCTGGCCGTTGTCGATCGTTTCATGCGAAGCCGGCAATAAAGATCCGCCCGCTTCTATTTTGAGGTACTCACGGCCAATGCCGTCGCTCCTTAATATCTCATCGATAAGCCCAAGGCCTTCGTTGTTTGGCTCGAACAATGCTGCACCGGCGCCATCACCAAAAATAATGCAGGTTGCCCTGTCGGTATAATCTATGATCGAAGACATTTTGTCTGCTCCGATAACAAGCACTTTCTTATACCGGCCTGACTGAATGTAGGCAGCTGCGGTACTCATTCCGTAAAGAAAACTGGAACAGGCAGCCTGCAGGTCGTAAGCAAATGCGTTTACGGCACCTATCTTGGTCGCCACATATACCGCGGTAGCCGCAACGGGCATATCGGGTGTAGTGGTAGCCAACAGCACCATATCGATTTCTTCCGGGTTCAGGCCCGACTTCTTAATTAAGTCTTCGGCTGCTTTTATAGCAAGGTAGGAGGTTCCTTTGTCTTTATCTTTAAGGATACGCCTTTCTTTAATACCGGTACGCGAGGTAATCCACTCGTCGTTGGTGTCTACCATGGTTTCCAAAACTTTGTTGGAAAGAACAAAATCAGGAACGTAAGCACCTACGGCAGTAATGGCGGCTGTTATTTTACTCATACGATAATATTTTCAACTCTTTGAAAAGGAATTTGAAAAGTGGTGGAAATTACAAAAAAATATAACACGGGCTGTACAGTACACCTGATTTTTTAAAAACCGGTATTTAACAAAAAAACTCCCACGGCGTGAGAGTTTTACCCTATTTCTTTTACTGTAATTAAGCTACAGCCTCAGTTTTGTCTATTACAACCTGGCCTCTGTAGTACATTTTACCTTCATGCCAGTAAGCCCTGTGGTAAAGGTGTGCTTCGCCGGTTACCGGGCATGTAGCGATCTGAGGTACAGAAGCTTTGTAATGAGTCCTTCTCTTATCTCTTCTGGTTTTCGAGGTTTTTCTCTTAGGATGTGCCATTTTACTATATTATTTATCCGTTTAACAGTTTTTTTAATTCGTCCCAACGGGGATCGGTATTCTCTTTTTTTACTTCTTGTTGTTTCTCTTTCGGAGCAAGCTCGTTCAGTTTGTTTATTATCGCGGCATCCATTGTGCCGTCTTTCATTCCGGGATGCACCCGCTTTGAAGGAACCGAAAGCACGATCATTTCGTAGATGTACTGTGATACGTCTACCTGGTATTCACCATGCGGCAGAACCAGCATCTCATCGTTATCGTTATTAAACTCGTCGCCAAACTTCACGATCAGGTTAAGCTTTCCTTTTACCGGAAGGTCAAAGTCCTCATTCGACAGGTCGCACGGCACATTCACCGTACCTTTATGCTTAAAGGCGAGCTCCAGCATGGTGCTCTTCTTCTCCAAAACAAGATTCACTTTAATGTTGACGTCATTATATTCATCAAAATCAAAGCCATCAAAGAACGTTTTATCAATATCAAACTCAAACTGGTGCTTCCCCTGTTTTAACCCCACAAAAGGGATTAAAAAATCTTTATTCACTTTCATTTCGCCAGTTTTTATATCCTGTTTCCTGCAAAAAGCCGCTTAAAAATCCGCAACTCAATCCATTACAACAGTTTTGAGCGTGCAAAGATAGAAAATTATTGCAAATCCAAAACCGTTAACCGTATTTTTTTTCTTCCTGTTTTTCCCTGATCTTCAAAGGGTTTCCGGTAAGCTTAGTATACTCCGCCCTGTTCTGGTAAATCTCAAGTGCCAAAAACAGCGCTTCTTTAAACGAATTATAATCAGCTTCTCCCTTACCCGCAATCTCATAAGCCGTGCCGTGATCCGGCGATGTGCGGATACATTCCAGCCCTGCAGTATAGTTTACGCCCTTGCCAAAAGACAGCGTTTTAAAAGGTATCAGGCCCTGGTCGTGATAGGCCGCGATAACGGCATCATACTTCTCATATTGCCCGCTGCCAAAAAAGCTGTCTGCCGAAAATGGCCCGAAAACCAGTACGCCTTCTTCAAACAATTTCTTTAGCGCCGGTTTTACGATCTTATCATCCTCACTGCCAATCACCCCGTTATCACCGCTGTGTGGGTTTACGCCCAGCATAGCAATCTTCGGCTTGTTGATGCGGAAATCCTGCTTCAATGTTTTATTCACGGTAAGCATCTTCTTGCGGATGAGTTCTTCCGTAAGATGTTGTGAAACTTCATTTACCGGAATATGGTCGGTAAGGAGCCCTACCCTGAGATTGTCCTGCACCATCAGCATCAGCGCGTCGCCCTCCAACTGCTCGTTCAGGTAATCGGTATGGCCCGGGAATTTAAAGTCTTCCGACTGTATGTTATATTTATTTATCGGGGCGGTAACCAGCACATCGATATGGCCCTGTTTTAATGCCGCAACGGCAGCCGTAAACGATTTTACAGCATACTGCCCCACCACTTCGTCATTCTTGCCGTATTCGATGTTTACATTCTCTTTCCATACATTAAGCACATTCATCTTGCCAATTACTAATTGGTCAAGGGTATCTATCCCATGAAAATTGATAGTAGAATCAAGCCCCTTTTTAAGAAAAGACATCTGCTTTACATTGGCAAAGATTACAGGCGTACAAAATTCGAGCATACGGGTATCGTCAAAAGTCTTCAGGATCACCTCCGGGCCGATGCCGTTCAGGTCGCCAACCGATATGCCTACTATTACATTTTCTGCCTTTTTTGCCATGATGCTTATATTGCTTAATTTTGAAGCTACAAATTTAGTAAAATAAATCAGCATGTTTACAGGAATTATTGAAGCAGAAGGCACTATAAAGGATATTGTTCACGACAACAGCAACTATCATATAACGATTTCATCGTCCATAACCCAAGAGTTGAAGATCGACCAAAGTGTGGCGCATGATGGTGTATGTCTTACCGTGGTAGCGATTGATGGCAGTAACTATACCGTAACCGCCATACGCGAAACCCTCGAGAAGACGAATCTTAAGGGCTGGAAGACCGGCAACACCGTTAATCTGGAGCGCGCCATGAAGCTGGGCGACCGGCTTGACGGCCATATCGTGCAGGGCCACGTAGATCAGACCGGCATTTGCCAATCGGTAGAGGAAGCCGGCGGAAGCTGGTACTTTACTTTTGAATACGATGCCACCCTTAGCAACATTACCATCGAAAAAGGATCGATAACCGTAAATGGCGTAAGCCTTACCGTTGTTAATTCTAAAGCTGATGCGTTTAGTGTGGCGATCATACCATATACTTATGAGCATACCAACTTTAAGAACATTAAGCCCGGCAGCGTTATCAACCTGGAGTTTGATGTTATCGGCAAATATGTAGCGAGGCTTCAGGCTTTGAGAAATTAAATTCCTTACCCTATAAATAATGAGGCCGCCGAAAGGTGGCCTTTTTTTATAAACCTGAATCTGAGTATAACAAAGGGCATCCGTTTGGATGCCCTTTTTCAATTTATATACTTGTTATCGTTTCAGCGCAAAGTGGGCTTTAAATTCCCTTGTCTGTGTGCCGATCACGTATTCGATGGTGAACCAGTAATCGTCGCCCGGCATAGGGTTGCCGTTGTAGGTACCGTCCCACCCAAGGGCTTCGTCCGAGGTGCTGATCTGCTTGAGCAGCTTGCCGTAGCGGTCGA
>Ga0308157_10001695_pt1 | contig 42205 bp, 38 predicted proteins | sample PhyBR1_FD_201035 | JGI IMG/M metagenome (GOLD analysis project Ga0308157, IMG submission 201035) | Phyllosphere microbial communities from UC Gill Tract Community Farm, Albany, California, United States - DLSLB.R1 | ecosystem: Host-associated > Plants > Phyllosphere > Unclassified | place: USA... | reverse complement strand
GGAGCCATTTTTTTAGAAATAGTTCCCATTACTAATAACATATCGGCTTGTCTTGGCGAGAAACTCACACGCTCAGAACCAAATCGAGCTAAGTCATAGTGAGATGCCATTGTTGCCATGAATTCGATACCACAGCATGAAGTCGCGAAAGGAAGCGGCCATAATGAGTTAGCTCTTGCTAAACCAACAACATCACTAAGTTTTGTAGCGAAGAAACCTTCACCAGTAACTCCTTCTGGCGGCGCAACCATATTTACTTTTGAATCGCTCATTTTATTTTAGATTTCTGATTTTAGATTTTAGATTCATTGAAATCGTAAAAAGTAAAATCAATTTTTTAAATCAGTACTTTAAATTTGAATTCAAATTTTAAATCTCAATATTAGATAAATCTAAAATCTCCGATCTAAAATCTAAAATCATTATTCCCACTCTAATGCTTTCTTCTTGATGATGTAAAAGAAACCAACTAAAAGCAAAGACATGAAAACTAACATTTTTAGCATTCCTTCAATTCCTAAGTCTTTAAAGTTTACTGCCCAAGGATAAAGGAAAATAACCTCTACGTCGAATAATACGAACAAAATGGCAACTAAGAAGTATTTTACAGAGAATGGAATACGGGCGTTACCAACAGATTCGATACCACACTCGAAGTTTTTATCTTTAACTTCAGAGGTTCTTCTTGGTCCTAATTTTCCAGAAATAATGATTGTTCCTACCACAAAACCAACAGCTAGAATAAACTGCATTAAAATAGGAATGTAACTGTATTGATCAGATTGCATAAACTTCGATTTTTTACTTAAAAAATGAGCCACAAAGATAACTTGGAACTCTGTAAAACACAAGCTAAAAAAGGATTTAAGTAGGGTAGTAAACCGCGTTTATGTCTAATTTTTATTGATTATAAATAACATTGCGTTATTTTAATATTTTTTTAAGAAATGGGCAAAAAAAAACGTCCCGATACTTCGGGACGTCTTCTGAGACCATTCAGAGGCAAAAAAAATAAATTGCTATATTTTTCTTAGATTACTGCTACTTTAGCAGCAACTTTCCCTTTTCTTCCTTCTTCTTCTTCATAGCTTACACGGTCACCTTCGCGTAATTCTTCCGCGTTAATTCCTGAAGCGTGAACGAAGATGTCTTTTCCTGTTTCTTCGTCTGTAATGAATCCATAACCTTTAGATTCATTGAAAAATTTTACTGTACCTGTACGCATTTGTAATGTAATAATAATTTATAATAAACAAATGTAATATTTAAAATCATACAAAAGACATATACGTGTTAATTTTTTGTAAAAATTATTGATTTACAGTGTTTTTACGCGGTTTATTGCGTCAATTTGTTTATAAAATACCATAATTTGCGAATCATTAATTGTAGGAATATAAAAACATTACGTTTGTAGGAATATGATAATTCTAAAAAAAATAGCCTTTAAGATTTTTCTTAGTATTTGGTTAAATTAAAAAAGCCGCTGAAATTTCAGCGGCTTTTTATTTTTTTATGAATAATTTACTTCAAATTAAGCAATATTTACTTTAATTCGAAGTTCTTTTAATTGTGCGTCGTCAATTGCAGCAGGAGCATCGATCATTACATCGCGTCCTGAATTGTTTTTAGGGAAAGCGATGAAATCTCTAATTGTTTCCTGACCTCCAAGAATTGCCACAAGTCTGTCAAGACCAAAAGCAAGTCCTCCGTGAGGTGGTGCTCCAAATTGGAAAGCATCCATTAAGAAGCCGAATTGTGCTTTTGCTTCTTCTTCAGTAAATCCTAAATATTTAAACATTAATTGTTGTGTCGCTTTATCGTGAATACGAATAGATCCACCTCCAATTTCATTTCCGTTTAAAACCATATCATAAGCGTTTGCACGAACTTTTCCAGGTTCTGTTTCTAGTAAAGCCATGTCTTCTGGTTTTGGAGAAGTAAATGGGTGGTGCATTGCATGATAACGTCCGCTTTCTTCGTCAAGTTCCAATAATGGGAAATCAACAACCCATAATGGAGCAAATTCTTCTGGATTACGTAAGCCTAAACGAGTTGCTAATTCCATACGTAAAGCAGAAAGCTGAGCACGTGTTTTGTTTGCTGGACCAGAAAGAACAAAAATCATATCTCCAGGATTTGCTTCTGTTGCTTTTGCCCAGTTTGTCAAATCGTCTTGATCGTAGAATTTGTCTACAGACGATTTGTAAGTTCCGTCTTCGTTACATTTTACATAAACCATTCCTGACGCTCCAACTTGTGGACGTTTAACCCAATCAATTAACCCGTCGATTTCTTTACGAGTGTAATTTCCTGCTCCAGGAACCGCAATTCCGACAACTAATTCAGCCGCATTAAATACAGGGAATTCTTTGTGTTGTGCAAATTCGTTCAATTCTCCAAACTTCATTCCGAAACGAATGTCCGGTTTGTCGTTTCCGTATGTTTTCATGGCGTAGTCGTAAGTAATTCTTGGGAATTTATCTACTTCAATGCCTTTAATTTCTTTTAATAAATGTCTTGTCAATCCTTCGAAAATATTCAAAATATCTTCTTGCTCTACAAATGCCATTTCGCAGTCAATTTGAGTAAACTCTGGCTGACGGTCTGCACGTAAATCTTCGTCACGGAAACATTTCACAATTTGGAAATATTTATCCATTCCACCTACCATCAACAATTGTTTGAAAGTTTGCGGAGATTGCGGCAAAGCATAAAACTGACCTTCATTCATGCGGCTTGGCACAACAAAATCTCTTGCTCCTTCTGGAGTCGATTTGATTAGGTAAGGTGTTTCAACTTCGCAGAAATCCAAATCAGATAAATATTTACGAACTTCCATTGCCACTTTGTGACGGAATAATAAACTATTTTTTACTGGATTTCTTCTGATGTCCAAGTAACGGTATTTCATTCTGATATCTTCTCCACCGTCAGTTTCATCTTCAATTGTAAAAGGAGGAGTAAGTGCACTATTTAAAATCGTTAATTCTGAAACTAAAATTTCAATTTCACCAGTTGGGATGTTTTTGTTTTTAGCTTCACGCTCAATAACAGTTCCTTTTACCTGAATTACAAATTCACGTCCAAGTGTTTTTGCCAATTCAAAAACAGTTTTATTAGTACGACTTTCGTCAAAAATAAGTTGTGTAATTCCGTAGCGGTCACGTAAATCGACCCAATTCATAAATCCTTTATCACGCGATTTTTGAACCCAGCCTGCAAGTGTAACTTCGGTATTAATATTTGAAGCGTTTAATTCGCCACAATTATGACTTCTATACATAATCAAAATTTTAGACTGCAAAAGTAAATACAAAATTCAAGATAATATAGTAAAGTGATAAGTTGATGCAGAATAATTTTAAATATTTTGTTAATTCCAAAAAGTGGAAGCTTTAATTTCTTTAGTTTTGATTATCTAAAAACTAATTGAAATACCTATGAAAAAACTCTTTGTTGCAGGATTAGTAATTTTTAATGCTTTAAACATAGTCGCTCAAGACACAAATTCTATCAAGTTTACGGCTAAAATTGCCAATAGAAATAGTGATACGTTAATAATTAAGGGAAGAGATAATTTTGAAAAAATAATCCCAATTGATAAAAAAGGAGTTTTTGCAACCACTTTTAATGCTCCTCAAGGATTTTATGTATTGTATGATGGGAAGGAATCTTCTAATTTGTATTTAAAACCAAATTCTGAAGTCAATTTGACACTAAACGCGCAAGAATTTGATGAAACGATTGTATATAAAGGTAAAGGGGTAGAGGAAAGTAACTTTTTGGCGCAACAGGCCTTAAGTGATGAAAACTTTACTAAAGAGGCTTTTACTAAAGAACCGAATGAATTTGCTGCTTTACTGGATGGCAAATTGAAATCGGATACAGAAAAAATAGAGAAGAGTGATTTTTCGGCAGATTTTAAAACGGCTTTAAAGCGCAGTTTTGAAAGTTTTCATCAATATGTAGCGCAAGATTATGAGAGAGTTTTAAAATCAAATAAATTTATAGGAAAAGCTTCTCCGAGTTTTGATTATGAAAATTATAAAGGAGGAAAAACTAAACTTTCTGATTTTAAAGGGAAATATGTTTACATTGATTTATGGGCAATTTGGTGCGCACCTTGTAGAGCTGAGATTCCGTATTTAAAAAAGCTGGAAGAAAAGTATCATGGAAAAAATATCGAGTTTGTGAGTATTTCTATTGATAAATTGAAAGACAGTGAGAAATGGAGAAAATTTGTTGCCGATAAAAGTCTTGGAGGTACACAACTTTTAGCCGATAAAGATTGGGAATCTGAGTTTATTGTTAATTATAATGTAACTGGAATTCCAAGATTTATTCTGCTAGATCCAAGTGGTAATATTGTAAAATATGATGCGGCGAGACCTTCAGAACCAGAATTGGATAAACAGCTTACGGCATTATTGAACTAATTTATTTACGAAATTTACAACGTTATCGTAAAGTTTAAATATTTCTAAAATACCAGTAAAACCAGTGCTTGAGCGCTGGTTTTTTTATTAGATCTATTTTTCCAATGTTAAGTTTTTAATCAATGTTACCAAATTGTTAAGTAAAAGTTTTTTTAATGTAAACTATTAACTATATTTGATAAAGATTTCTTAACATTAAATACCTAAAGATATGAAAAAGAGTGTAATTTTAGCTGCAATATTGTTCTCTGGAATTGTAGTTGCACAAGAAGGAAAGCCTGAATTAGAAGCTGCTGGAAACAAGGTAAAAGCAACGTATTACTATGAAAGTGGTAAAGTGCAGCAAGAAGGCTTTTTTAAAGATGGTAAATTAGACGGTGTTTGGGTATCTTATGACGAAAATGGAAACAAAAAAGCCGTTGGAGAATACGCAGACGGAGTTAAAACTGGTAAATGGATTTACTTTAATGAAGACAGCTTGAAAGAAGTTGCTTATGTTGACAACAAAGTAAGCTCGGTTAAAAACTTACAGAAAAATGCTTTAGCAAACAGAAATTAATCACATAATTTCGGTCCAATTATAAAAAAACCGTCCCGATAATTCGAGACGGTTTTTTTATGCTTTTACTTTTTTAGATTTCTTGTTTCTTCCAAACCAAATTATAAATCCAGTGATAGGAAGTATTGCGGCAATTAAACTCACGGTAAAAGCTATGATTTTTCCTGGAAGATCTAAAACTTGCCCTGTATGTATTCCGTAATTCATTTCTACGACTTGCAATCCTAAAGTCTTTTTATCGAATGTCTGGCTCTGAATCAATTTTCCGCTTGACGGATGAAAATAATAATTGCTCTGCTGATCGTAACGTAAGGTATGCGGATAGGCACCTGTACTCACAATATCGCCTTTTTGTTGCGGAATCATTACAAAGAACATTTCTGCTTTTGGCTGTAATTTTAAGGTTTGAGTAAATGCTTTGTCAATTGCAGTAACCGAATTTGCTTTGAAAGTGGTTGTGTCAATTACAGGCATTTTGGTTTCGGCAGCTTTGTCTCCGCCAAAATTGAAAGATTTATAAATTCCGTCGCCAACCCATTCGTATGTAAAAGTAAGTCCGGTTATAGCAAGAATTAAGGCAATTAATGAAATGTAAAAACCGGTAGTATTGTGCCAGTCATAATTGACTCGTCGCCATTTTGCAGACCATTTGATGGTGAAACTTCTTTTAATGTCGCTTTTTCGTTTCGGCCACCATTGTATAATTCCCGAAATTAATAATAGAATAAAAATAATAGTTGCGCCACCAATAATATGTTTTCCAATGTAATCGGGCAGGAGCAGATACAAATGAATGTATTCTACAATAATAAAGAAATCGGTTTTTGGATTTTCTGTTTTTAAATATTTGCCTGTATAGGGATTAAAATAGAGATATAAATTCTCTGTATCTGAATAAGTGTAAACAATTGCCGATCTGTTTTTTCCGTAATAAGCAACCATACTAGTTTTGTTTGCTGGAAGAACTTTCTTTGCTTTTTTCTGTAATTCAGATGGTAATAGAAAAGGTTTGTTTTGAGGTTCAACCAAACGCCATTCTTTTCTTGTGATGTCTTTTATTTCGTCGTGAAAACAAAAAATGCAGCCCGTAATACAAACTATAAAAACAATAAGCCCAGAAATTAATCCGAGCCATTTGTGTATAAAACGTATTTTGGTTTTGAATCCCATATTTTGATTAAAAGCGTAAAAGTATACGCAAAACCAATAGAGGGCAAATAAATTAAGCTAATTTTTAAGAAACTGCTTTTTTTGGCTTTAAATGATAAGCGGTGTATAATGAAATTCCAGCTAGGAAAATCCAGAAAACATCAATAAAGAAAATCTGAAATTTGTTTTCCATAAATGAAGTCCAAAACCAATTTCCAGAAACGATTCCGTTGGTAATTGGAATTAAGAATCCTAAAATACTTCCTGAAATCAGACAGAATTTGTTGGTAAAAGCATCATTCTTTTTAATAATAAAGAAAATAGTTAGCAATAGCCAGCCTCCAAAATAAAGTGCATACAAATTAGACTGACTTAACGGATAGAAAATTTTACTTCCTATAAAGGCTAGTGCTGTAATTGGATACATGCTCAAGCAAATGGCCAGATAAATGCGAACAACAGCATTATTGAAACGCCTTTTCTTTTCTGGCATATTGTTTTTTTGTCGGGCAACAAGCCAGATCATAACTCCAGAAATAATGACAAAACAGGTTATAATTCCTAAAATGAAGCTTACAATTTTTAAAGCATATCCGCCATAATCGCCAAAATGTATTCTATACAAAACATTTTTTACAACATCTAAATAACTGGTTTGTGCAATTGGGTCTTTTTTGGCAATTTCTTTTCCGTCGGCAACTCTGTAAACTACTTTTCCAATTCCAGTAAACTTTTTATGGCTTAAAAGTTCGCCTTCTACCAAAACATGCATATTTGCATCTCCATAATTTTGGATAAAAACACGGGTAATTTCAAAATCGGCCCAATTCTTTTTGGTTTTGGCAACCAGCTCATTAATATTAAATGGATTGGCCAGTTTTTTATTTTCAAATTTATAATCGGGATCTGTATATTCCAGTTCCTTGTATAGTTTATCTTGGTCTCCTTTGTATAAAGCCATTACGGCTGGTGCTACAATTAAAAGTTTAATCATAAAAAATGCTCCTGTAACTGCATATACAAATTGAAATGGCAAACCAATCATTCCTAAAGCTGTATGTGCATCTGTCCAAAGTGTTTTTAATTTTTCTTTTGGACGGAACATGTAAAAATTAGAAACAATTTTATTCCAATGCAACAAAACGCCTGTTATGATTGCGAATAAAAAAAACAAAGCTGTAAATCCAGATAAATAATATCCCACAGGATATGGAATTTGCGCCAGAAAGTGCAGACGGTATAAAAGCTCACCTAATGAATACGATTCTTCATAAGTATAGCCTTTGTAATTTTTGTTGTCTAAATAAAAAAACTCTCCTGCTTGCTGTTTTTTTGGAGCCAAGGTATCTTTGGTTCCTTCCATATAAACAGCTACTCGATTTTCTACTGAAGGTTTAGAAATAGTGATATTTCTTCCGTGCAAAACATATTTTTTGTCCAGATGCTGCAGTGCGTTATTGTAATCTAATTGAATTTCTCTTGTGATTGCTGTAGATTCACTTCTTTCCCAATTGATGATTTCATCTCTAAAAAAAGAAAAAGATCCAGCGAAGAAAATTACAAAAAGAACTACACTGATAACGATTCCGCTGACAGTATGTGTGTGAAAATAGATATTGTAATGACGGTTATTCATAAATATTATTGTGCCGTATTATAGGTTTGACCCAAATAGATAAAAAGACAAAAAAGTAAAGAAAGCAAGATGTAAATTCCCCATATTTTCCAACCACTTTTGGCTAAAAATGCGATGATCATTAAAGCGACCCATAGAATAAAACCGCTAAAGGCCATTGTGATTAATACATTGGCACGGTTAAACCAAGAAGCTAAAGCCAAATGAAAAGTAACAGAAACAAAGTATCCTCCTAAAATTGCAGCAGTAATTTTGGAAAAGCGTGGCCAAAAAGAGGGATTTAGATATTTTGAATTTGCTGGCATAATTTGATAATGATTACTGGTAGTAGAATTCTGTTAGTGCAATAAAAACCAGTAATGCCAAAAGTAACTTACTGTTTATTTTTTTTAATGGTGTAAGGATAATGATTAAACTTCCAACTGTCATGAGCTGAATAAAAAACATCAAAGTGCCACAGCCTAATGATTGTGTAAAAAGCCACATCATGTAAGCAGATAACAAAAGCATTAAGCCAATGATTTTAGTTTGTTTTGGATTTTTCTGCATCCATTTTTCAAAACCTAAATCATAAGACAATACAGCTCTTTTTGAAGTATAATAAAGAGTGTAAAAAGCTAAAAAAACGATAACGCTGGCAGTTGTAATCATAATCTTTAAAATTTAAAAAACACCTTTCTTTTATGAGAAAGGTGTTTTTGCTGTTTTTTATTAGAATCTGTACGAGAAGTTCGCCGCAACAGTTCTCATATTTCTTGGATGAATTGTTGACCAACCATCATATGTATCAACATTAGCAATATTGTCTAATTTTAATGTCAATGTGTATTTTTCTGTTCCGTAGAAAATAGAAGAATTTAAAACAGTATAAGAAGGGATTGTAAATTGACCAACACCGTTTCTGTTCATGATTAAGTTTTTGTCGGCGTAGTTTCCTCCAAATCCTAAACCAAAACCTTTTAAATCTCCTTCTGGGAATTTATAACTTGCCCAAAGATTTGCTAAGTTTCTTGGTCCTGAACTCTCTGGTCTACGTCCTACAAAAGAAGGATCTCCAGCGTTTAAGACAGCATCAACATAGCTGTAACCTGCTACGATGTTTAAACCATCAATAGGGCTTGCAACGAATTCTGCTTCAAAACCTTTATTTCTTTGTGCTCCATCTTGGTAAGGCGTTTGAGATGTTGCCGTATAAACTACATAAACTTGGTCTTTTACCTGAATGTCATAGTAGCTAAATGTCGCGTAAAGTTTGTCTTTAAACACGTTTAATTTTGTACCAATTTCAAATTGGTTAGCATGTTCTGGTTTGAAAGTTCTTGGGCGAGTAGTTCCGTCACCTAAAATTTCTGTTACTGGAGCAGAATTAGCAAAACCATCCATATAGTTTGCAAAAAGCGAAACTTTATCTATAATTGGCTGATAAACGATACCAAATTTAGGAGAAAATGCAGTTTGATTGAAATCATCAGCATTTGTTGATAAATCACCAGCAGTTACAAAACGGTCAACACGTAAACTTGCCATTGCTGATAAAGCAGGTGTAAAATTGATTACATCTGAGAAATAGGCGCTGTAAACTTCTTGTTTTGTTTTGTTCATACTAATTCCGGCACTTGCAATAAGAGCATCAGTTCCAGCTTTAGTTAAGTTTCCATTATCTCCATTAGTGATGTATTTAGTAGGATCTGTGATATTATAAAGATATTGATTCACAGTTGCAACATCTAGATTACCGATGTAAACATTACCATTTCTTACATAATTAGAGCTATTGTCAACCATGCCTCTGTTGAAGTAGTCTAAACCAACAACAAGACGGTTTCTTAGACTTCCTATTTTAAAGTCTCCAATAAAGTTTTGTTGAATATCTGTTGTTAGAGTTGTTGAATTTTGATAATTCATAGAACGTCCTAAAACAATTCCTTCACTTATTTCAGTTGGTGCATATTGGGTTCCTTCGTATAAATAGCTATAGTATCCATTAGATGAAGAAGAACCTCTTGAAACTACAGTTTGTGAAGTCCATTGGTCATTGAATTTGTACATCATTTGACCTTGTAAATTGTATGAAGGAGTTTCGATTGCCAATTCATTACTAGTGTAAGAACGTTTGTTGTCATAACCTAATTCATTCATATTGTGAACTCTCAACGGAGCAGCTCTGTCTAAAAATAACATAGTAGCGTTTGTCTGTTTGTTGTTCATGAATTCTGTATTAATGAAAAACGAAAGTTTGTCATTTACTTGGTAAGATAATGATGGAGCAAAAAAGAATGACTTTTTAAATCCAGCATCTTGGAAACTGTTTTCTGTATGATAAGCAGTATTTACGCGGAAATTAATTCTGTGTTCCTCGTCCACAGGAGTATTAACATCTGCTGTTACTCTGTTTAAACCATTGCTTCCGGCAGTGTAGCTAACTTCTCCTCCAAAACGATCATAAGGTTTTTTTGTAGTTAAGTTGATTAAACCTCCGTAAGAGATTAAACTGCTTCCGAATAAAGTACCAGAAGGGCCTTTAATTACTTCAATTTTATCTATGTTAGCAGGATCTAAACCTCCGTTTGTTAAACCTGGCAATCCATTAGTCATTGTTGGTTGTACAGCAAATCCTCTTAAAGAGAAGTAACCTGCACCATCACCTCCACGACCTGTAGAAGCCCAAAGAGGTGTTAATCCTGGAGCATTTTTAAGCGCATCATCAAGATTGGTAACTACTTGTTCTTTTAATAACTCAGCAGTAATTGTAGTATAAACTTGTGGGTTTTCAAGATTTTTAAGAGGTAATCTTGATACTTGTTGTGTTTCTTTGCGAGCTAGCGGATTTTTTCTGTTTCCGTTTACAACAATTTCATTTAATTCTTGAGAGTTTTCACTAATTCTAAAATCTTCAATAATTGAATCGCCGCTATTAAGACTAACGCTTTTTTCTTTAGAAGAATAGCCAATTCCAGAAACTTTTAGCACATAGTTACCTGGTTTAATATTTTTAATTTCATAGAAACCGTTTGCGTCTGTGTTAGTTCCTATTTTTGTTCCTTTCAATGTGACAGATACATTATCTGCAGCCTGATTATTTGTTAAGCTTATTTGACCTTTAATAGTTGCTTTTTCTTGAGCCAAAGCTGATACGCTGGTCATTAAAGCAAAACAAAAACTCAAAAAAGAAATTGTAAATTTTAATTTCATTTTTATTTAGAATTAATTTTGATAGTGCAAATTTAATTGTTGGATAGCAACTAAACAAGTTATTCTTATTTATTCTAAATTAAATACTTTTTAAAGGTTAAAATTTTCATTAATTCAAAAAATTAACATCTTAAGCTAATCTTAAGTTAATTTTAAGCAAAAAAAAGCCTGTTCTAATGAAAGAACAGGCTTTTATATTGTCGAAAATTACTTAAAAATTACAGCTCTAAAGCACGTTTAGCGTCGCCATTCATCAATAATTCTACTGGGTTTTCTAAAGCCTCTTTTACAGCAACTAAGAAACCAACAGACTCACGTCCGTCGATGATTCTGTGGTCGTAAGAAAGAGCAACATACATCATTGGGTGAATTTCAACTTTTCCGTTTACAGCAATCGGACGCTCAATGATGTTGTGCATTCCTAAGATTCCTGATTGCGGAGGGTTGATGATTGGAGTAGATAACATACTTCCAAAAACTCCACCGTTAGTAATTGTAAAAGTTCCTCCAGTCATATCGTCAACTGTGATTTGACCATCACGAGCTCTTAAAGCTAATCTTTTGATTTCAGCTTCAATTCCGCGGAAAGTCAATAATTCAGCATTACGAACAACAGGAACCATTAATCCTTTTGGTCCAGAAACTGCGATTGAGATGTCAGCAAAATCATAAGCGATTTTGTAATCACCATCCATCATAGAGTTAACATCTGGATATAATTGTAAAGCTCTTGTAACTGCTTTTGTAAAGAATGACATAAAACCTAAACCAAGACCACCATGTTTTGCTTTGAAAGCATCTTTGTATTCGTTACGAATTTGGTTGATTGGCGTCATGTTTACTTCGTTGAAAGTAGTAAGCATAGCCGTTTCGTTTTTAGCTGAAACTAGTCTTTCTGCTACTTTACGACGTAACATTGATAATTTTGTACGCTCAGTTCCACGGCTTCCACCAGTTGGAGTTCCCATTGAAGGCACTGCATTTACAGCATCATCTTTAGTAATTCTTCCGCCTTTACCAGTTCCAGAAACTGTTGCTGGAGCAATATTTTTCTCGTCTAATATTTTTCTTGCTGCCGGAGATGGAGTTCCAGCTGCATAACTTGTTGCTGCCGGAGCTGCTTTAGGAGTCTCAGCTTTTGGTGCTTCTACCTTTGGAGCTTCCGCTTTCGGCGCCTCTGCTTTTGGAGCTTCAGCCGCTGGAGCTGCGCCACCTGCTGGTTTAGCAGCATCTGTATCAATTAAACAAACTACAGCACCTACAGCTACTGTATCACCTTCTTCAGCTTTTAGTGTAATTACACCGCTCATTTCAGCAGGTAATTCAAGAGTAGCTTTATCTGAATCAACTTCAGCAATCGCCTGATCTTTTTCTACATAATCTCCGTCTTTTACTAACCAAGTTGCAATTTCAACTTCTTTTATTGATTCCCCTGGTGATGGGACTTTCATTTCTAAAATCATCTTATTTCTTTGTTTAAGGTTTTTATGGTTTCATTCCCGATAGCTATCGGGATTGAAACTTGAAACATTTTTTTATTATCTGAATAAATTTTTATCGAATACCATTCTAATTGCATCTGCATGACGACGTTTTGCACGTGTGTAGCTTCCAGATGCTGGAGCAGAATATGCTTTTAATGAAGCCAATCTCCATTTTACAAGATCGAAGTTCATTAACATAAAGCTGTAAGCTCCCATGTTTTTAGGCTCTTCTTGCGCCCAAACATAATCGTCAGCATTTGGATATTGTGCAATAATTTCTTTGATTTGATCTACAGGGAAAGGGAATAATTGTTCGATACGAACCACTGCAACATCATTTCTTCCGTTGTTTTCTCTTTCTGCTACGATATCATAGTAGAATTTACCTGTAACAAAAACTAAAGTTTTTACACCTTTTTTGTCTACTGTATTGTCATCAATTGTTTCTTGGAAACTTCCATTTGCAATTTCTTCAACTGTAGATACACATCTTGGATCACGCAATAAACTTTTTGGAGAGAAAACTACCAATGGTTTACGGAAATTCGTTTTCATTTGTCTTCTTAATAAGTGGAAGAAGTTAGCTGGCGTTGTACAATCGGCAACATACATGTTGTGTCTTGCGCAAAGCTGTAAGTAACGTTCCATTCTTGCAGAAGAGTGTTCTGCACCTTGACCTTCATATCCGTGAGGCAATAATAAAACAATACCGTTTTGGTTGTTCCATTTATCTTCGCCACAAGAAATGTATTGGTCAATCATGATTTGAGCACCGTTAGAGAAATCTCCAAATTGTGCTTCCCAAATTGTTAAGGCTTTTGGGTTTGCTAATGCATATCCATAATCAAAACCTAAAACTCCATATTCTGATAAAAGTGAATTGAATACGCCAAAGTTTCCTTTTTTGTTTTCAATAGCGTTCAATAAGATTACCTCTTCTTCAGAATCTTCTACTTTTACAACAGCATGACGGTGAGAGAATGTACCACGCTCAACGTCTTGACCAGAAATACGAACGTCAAATCCTTCTGTTAAAAGAGAACCGTAAGCTAATGCTTCTGCAGTTCCCCAATCGATGGTATTGTTATCGTAACCAGCTTTTCTGTCTGTAACAATTTTACTTATTTTGTTGATAAACTTTTTGTCTTCTGGTAAAGTTGAGATTGTCTTAATGATAGAATCTAATCCTTCTTTAGCAAAAGTAGTATCAACTTTTTGAAGCATTTGAGTATCTGTTACTTGAACAAATCCGTCCCATTCGTTTTTCATGAATGGAGTAATGATTGTTAAGTCTTTTTTACGTGAAGCTTCTAAGTTTTCTTCTAAAGCAGATTTGTATTGTTTTTCTAAAGCATTAACATAAGATGCATCGATTACACCGTCAGAAAGTAATTTATCTGCGTAGATGTCTCTTGGGTTTTTATGTTTAGCAATGATTTTGTATAAAACAGGTTGTGTAAAACGAGGTTCGTCACCTTCATTATGTCCGTATTTTCTATATCCTAATAAGTCAATAAATACGTCACGTCCAAATTGCATTCTGTAGTCTAATGCAAAAGATACAGCGTGTACAACAGCCTCTGCATCATCAGCATTTACGTGCAATACTGGAGAAAGAGTCACTTTAGCAACGTCTGTACAATAAGTAGAAGAACGAGCGTCTAAGTAGTTTGTTGTAAATCCAACTTGGTTGTTAATTACTATGTGGATTGTTCCTCCAGTTTTGTAACCATCAAGTTGAGCCATTTGAATGATTTCATATAAAATACCTTGACCTGCAATTGCAGCATCTCCGTGTACTGCGATTGGCAATACTTTAGAGAAATCGTCAGCATAGTATTTATCTTGTTTAGCTCTTGTGATACCTTCAATTACAGCTCCAACAGTTTCTAAGTGAGAAGGGTTTGGTGCTAAATTGATGTTGATGCTTTTTCCAGATCTTGTTTTTTTGTCGGCAGTAAGACCTAAGTGGTATTTTACGTCACCGTCAAAATATTCTTGATCGTAATCTTTACCGTCAAACTCACCAAAGATATCTTGAGTAGATTTTCCGAAGATGTTTGCCAAAACGTTCAAACGACCACGGTGAGCCATTCCCATTACGAATTGTTCAACACCTTTTTCAGCAGCTTGCTCGATCAAAGCATCTAAAGCTGGGATGATAGATTCTCCACCTTCTAATGAGAAACGTTTTTGTCCAACATATTTAGTATGAAGGAAGTTTTCAAAAGAAACAGCTTCGTTTAATTTATTTAAGATTGTTTTCTTTTCTTCTGTAGAGAAATTTGGCTGATTAACATTTACAGCCAATTTGTCCTGAATCCATTTTACAACGCCAGGATTTCTAATATACATATATTCAATACCGATATGCTGGCAGTAAATAGCTTTAAGACGATTTACGATATCTTGTAAAGAAGAAGGCGCCATGCCGATTGTTTGAGCAGCATCAAAAACAGTTGAAAGATCAGCTGTTGTTAATCCGAAGTTTTCAATATCCAAAGTTGGAGATGAAGTTCTACGGTCACGAACAGGATTTGTTTTCGTGAATAAATGCCCGCGCGTACGGTATCCGTCGATTAATTTTAGTACATTGAATTCTTTTTGCAGTTTTTCTGAAACCAAACTACAGTCTGCGTTATCGCTAGTCACGTACTCAACGATCGTTTGCACTGGATTTTCGTCGTTATAAGTTGTTTGTCCAAAGTCAAAACCTTGAAAAAAACTTCTCCAGCTAGGCTCAACGCTGTCTGGGTTAACTAAATATTGATCGTATAATTGTGCAAAAAACTCGGTATGCGCTGCGTTTAAAAATGAAAACCTATCCATAATATGAGTGAATATACTTTTTTGTTATATAGAAAGGCAAAAGTACAACAATCACATTTATTTAAATCTTTTTTTTACGTACTTTTACGTAAAAATTTGTTAAAATAAACGTTAACTATGAATAAAATTCAATTTTCAATCGATTGCAAATATTTTTTTGTGATTTTGGCCGTCTTATTTTCAAGTTATAGTATTGCACAACAAAAATATGTCATTGACAACAGTAACCATTTTTGGGAAAAAGTTCAATTTGGAGGCGGTTTAGGTCTTGGGTTTGGCTCGGGATACACGAATGTCTCTGTAATGCCAAGCGCCATTTACAATGTAAACGAAATTGTTGCCCTTGGAGTTGGATTGCAATTTGGTTATTTATATCAAAAGAATTATTACGAATCATTTGTTTACGGCGGAAGTTTTATCACGCTTGTAAACCCGATTCCACAACTTCAATTATCTGCAGAATTAGAACAAGTTAAGGTCGATACCGACTACGATGAAAATTATTATCATCCCGGTTTTTCCGATTCTTATTGGAATACCGCATTATATCTAGGAGCAGGTTATAGAACAGGAAACGTGACAATTGGTGCACGTTACGATGTTTTATACGATCCTAATAAAAGTCTTTACGGTTCAGGATTTATGCCTTTTGTGAGGGTTTATTTTTAAGTTGCTAAGGTTCTGAGATGCTAAGATTCTAAGTTTTTTAGCAGCAAGATAATTTAAAAATATATTTTAATAGTGGTTGAGCCAGAATTTAGATGCGGAACAGGAAAGGCAATAGCTTCCTTAGCTACGAAATTGGATGTAGAGTATAATGATTTTATGCAGGATTGGTCCTATGAAATTGCAAATCCAAATGAAATTGAAAAGTATATTGAATTATACAAGAATTTAAGAGATGAAGAAGAAAAGTTTGTTCTTATGGAAACTATAATCCAGGCGACAGAAGAGCAGAATGGGGAAAAATTATTCTTAAACTATTTGAATATAGTTAAAAATTTTTTGGAAATAGATTTCCATATTCATAAATATACAATTTATTACTGGGCATGTTTTGATACTGAAGATATAGAAGATTGTTTTAAAATTAGCGTTTTTATGAGAGAGCTTTTAATAGATCAGCAAAAACCTTAGAATCTTAGCATCTCAGAACCTCAGAACCTTATTTATAATAATTTCGAAACCAAACCTTCTGCCATTCTCTTTTTAAAATCAAGAAAGCAACTTGTTCAGCTAGGATAACCAAATCTGAACCGTCAAGTTGTTTGATTTCGTTTTCGGGAACGTCAATAATGTACAGCAAGTTTAAGTATTCAGCAAATTTGTACTGAATCATTCGGTAAACTTTTTCGTGAAGCTGAATCTTTAATTCATCTGGAGAAATGCTTAACGGAAAATCGATTCCTTCGTTGGCTAGATTGAAGTCTTTATTAATCTGCTCAATAAGATTCAAATATAAAGTCTCTGCCTGCGCTTGCGCTAATAATGATTCGGTATTTACGGGTGCTACAAACATGTGATTTTAGATTTTAGATTGCTGATTGTAGATTTTTTTCTGAATACTAAACTTTACGTCCCATTAAATTTTCTCCGAAAGTCCTCAAAACGTTTTTCTTTTCACCGCTGATTTCCATTTTTTCTAATGTTTCAAAAGCTTTAAAAGTGTACATTTCAATTGCTTCCTGAGTGGATTTTGATGCTCCAGATTGATTAAAAATTGCTTTGGCAGTTTCTATTTTTTCTACATTATCTTCTAGCTGAAGCGTAAACAATTTTTCTAATTCTGAAGCTTTTTCGTCAGTAGAAAATTCTAATGCTTTTAGATACAAATACGTTTTTTTATTTTCAATAATATCTCCTCCTACTTGTTTTCCAAAAGTTTCAGGATCTCCAAAAGCATCCAAATAATCATCTTGAAGCTGGAAGGCCAATCCTAAATTCAATCCGAAATCATAAATTAAATCGGCTTCTTTTTCAGAAGTTTTAGATACAATTGCTCCCATTTTCATGGCAGCTGCAACCAAAACAGCTGTTTTGTATTCAATCATTTTAAGGTATTGGGGAATTGTAACATCTTTACGAGTTTCAAAATCTACATCCCACTGCTGTCCTTCGCAAACTTCAAGCGCTGTTTTGCTGAATAATTTGGCTAGGTTCCTAAAAACAGTTGGTTCATACTGTTCAAAATATTGATAAGCCAAAATAAGCATGGCATCTCCAGAAAGAATTCCGGTGTTTAAATCCCATTTTTCATGTACGGTAACTTGTCCTCTTCTCAAAGGCGCATCATCCATAATGTCATCATGAACTAGTGAAAAGTTATGAAAGACTTCAACTGCCATTGCTGCCGGAAGCGCAATCGAATAATCAGTGTCAAAAACCTCGGCGGCCATTAAAGTTAAAACAGGACGGATGCGTTTTCCGCCAAGTCCTAAAATATATTCTATAGGCTCGTAAAGATTTTTAGGCTCTTTATGTATGTTTTGGCTTTGAAGATAATTGATGAAAAAATCTTGGTACTGACTTATATCGTGCATAATGAATTCTGATTTCGAGGCTCAAAGATACAATTCAAATATGAATTTCAATTATTGAAATGATTAAAAGCTTCTTAAAGAATTGGAAAGAGTTCTTAATCATTCTCATTTCTAATATGTTAAAATTTTTTCTAAAAAACTTGGAAACTTTTTTGGTATTTAGAGTTTCCTGTCTATATTTGCAGCGTTGTAATGGAAACTAAGAACACTGTAAAAGTTTCCATAAGAGTTTGAATGATTTATAAACTCAATTAAATCAAGTATTTATGAAAACAAAATGGACCTTAGATTCTAGTCAGTCAGATGTTTTATTAGAAATGAGAAGATCGAGAACTGCTTATATGGGTGGAAGCACAAATAAATTTGATGGTTATGTAAACATTGAAGATAATGAGATTGAAGATGCTTCGGTTGAATTCTCTTTGGATATCAATAACAAAAATGAAAGTTTCCAATCTATAGATGCTTATTTACAGCTTCAAGACTTTTTTGAAGAAGATGAGCATCCAATTATTAGCTTCAAATCGACTTCATTTCAAAAAGTAAATCAGAATATCAATTTCTTCAAAGGAGATTTAACCATAAAAGATATTACAAGAGTAGTTGAATTGGATGCTGAATTTCTGGGAGAAAATATTTATAACGGAGAAAAGAAAGTAGCTTTTGAAATTAAAGGAAACATCAAACGAGAAGACTTTGGTTTAGATTTTAGCTCTTTTAATCATTCTTCTGGCGCCGCTTTGGGTAAAGACATCAAACTTATAGCAAATTTAGAATTTAGCATATAAATCTTACTAAAAGAATAAATTAATGTAAAATTATTACAAAAATATCGGAAACTATTTTTTTGATTTTAGTTTCCAAAGTATATTTGTAAGGCAATTCGAGAATTTAAAATGAAAGAGAAGATTATAGCAAAAGCAAGCGAGTTATTTTTAAAGCTTGGTTTTAAGAGTGTTACAATGGATGATATTGCAGGTGAAATGTGTATTTCGAAAAAAACGATTTACAAATATTTCTGCAACAAAGAAGTTTTGATTGAGGAAAGCACATCATTAGTTCATGGCCAAGTGCACGAAATCATGGACACGATTATAGCAAAGAATTATAACGCTATTCATGAGAATTTTGAGATTAGAGAAATGTTTCGTGATATGTTTAAAAACAACATTGACACTTCGCCAATCTATCAGTTGAAAAAACACTATCCAGAGATTTATCAAAACATTTTGTCTTTTGAAATTGATCAGTGTACGCAACTTTTTAGAGAAAATATCGAAAAAGGAATTCGTGAAGGCCTATATAGAAGTGATTTAAATGTAGAGGTATATGTTAAGTTTTATTACACTCTAGTTTTTCATATAAACGAAAATACGGTTTCTGAAAGTGAAGCGCAAAGAATAGAGTTGGAGGCCTTGGAGTATCATACTCGTGCAATGGCAACCGAAAAAGGAGTAGAGGAATTAGAAAAGCAATTAAAAAAAATAAATAATTAATTATCCAAATTGTCGTCATTTTATTCTGGGAGAGTTGTAAAAGAGGAAATGACGATGCCATCTCAAATTTTTAAAATAAATAGTAACTACTTATGAAAAGAATCTTTCTTATAGTTTTGTGTACACTAGGCATAACTGCTGGCGCACAAGTCAAAACCTTAACCTTGAAAGAGGCTGTTACATATGCACTTGAAAATAAAGCCGATGCTAAGAAGGCAAAACTTCAGGTCGAAAACAGCGAATATAAAATTCAAGAAATACGCTCGAGAGCATTACCGCAAATAACTGCAAATGGTAACTTAACTTATAATCCTATCATTCAAACAACAGTTATTGATGGTGCGGGATTTGGACAGCCAGGAACGACAATTCAAGCTGCTTTTGGTCAGAAATGGACATCAACAGCTGGGGTTTCTTTAACTCAGGCAATATTTGATCAGGCGGTTTTTACAGGTTTAAGAGCAGCACAGTCTACACGTGAATTTTATCAGATTAATAGTCAATTGACAGACGAACAAGTTATTGAAAGAGTTGCAAATAACTACTATTCTGTTTATGTACAGCGTGAAAGACTGATATTGTTAGACAGTAACTATGTAAATACTCAAAAGGTTCGTGATATTGTGCAAGGACAATTTGATAATGGGTTGGCTAAAAAAATAGATTTAGACCGTATTATTGTAAAAATGTCTAACATTGATACAGATCGTCAGCAAGTTAAAAATCAAATTGAACTGCAGGAAAATGCATTGAAATTCTACATGGGTATGCCTATCGAATCTCAATTTGTGATGCCTAAAGAAGAATTTGAAGTGGTTCCAACGTCTTTAACAGAAGAGCCAAATGTTGAAAACAGAACAGAATACCTGCTTTTAAAGAAACAAGAAGAGCTTTTAGTATTTAATAAAAAGGCAATTCAGGCAGAATATTATCCTACTCTTTCATTGACAGCTGGATATAACTATATAGGTCAAGGTCCAGAATTTCCTTGGTTTGCAAAACCATCATCTGGAGTATACTGGTCAGATTTCTCTGGAATCGGATTAAATTTGAGAGTACCGATTTTTACAGGTTTTGGAACTCGTTCTAGAGTAAGACAAGCTGATGTTGAAATCAGATCTCTTCAAGAAGATATCAAAGACACTAAACTTTCTCTTGATTTAGATTATAGAAATGCAATGACGCAGATTAATAATAATCTTGTGACTATTGAGAATCAGAGAGAAAACATGCGTTTAGCGTTAGAAATTTTAGGAAATACTAAAAACAATTACCTTCAAGGTTTAGCATCTTTAACCGATTTGCTAGATGCAGAAAATGCATCACTTGAAGCTCAAAATAATTTTACAAGAGCAGTTTTAAATTATAAAATTGCCGAAATATCTCTAATCAAATCGAAAGGCGAACTAAAATCTCTTACTAAATAACAAATTATTACAATGAAGAAAATAATTATAACAATCGTAATCATAGTCGTGGCTATTGTCGGGATTAACTACATTCTAAATAAGAACAAAACAGAAAACGAAGCGAAAACTGCAATTGTAGCAGAAAAAAATGCAGCAGTTTCTGTAAAAGTAGCTACAGTTAAAACAGAAGATGTTAACTTAGGTTTTACTGCAAACGGAAACTTCGCACCGATTCAGGAATTGACTTTTTCTGCTGAAAAATCTGGAAAAGTAATTAGTGTTTTAGTTAAAGAAGGTGACTATGTAAGAGTGGGACAAACTCTTTTAACAGTAAGAGGCGATGTTATCAATGTAAATGCTCAAGCAGCAGAAGCAGCATATCAAAACGCAAAATCTGATTATGCTAGATATGAAAATGCTTTCAAAACAGGCGGTGTTACAAAACAACAATTAGATCAAGCAAAATTGGCTTTGACTAATGCACAATCTAACTATACTCAAGCTAAAATTAATGTTGGAGACACAAGAGTAAAAGCTCCAATTAACGGATACATCAATAAAAAATATATCGAACCAGGTTCTATTTTAGCTGGAATGCCTGCAACTGCTTTATTTGATATTGTAAATGTTTCTAAATTAAAATTGGCTGTTACTGTAAACGAAACGCAAGTTGCTAGTTTAAAATTAGGACAGACTGTAGACATTACAGCAAGTGTTTATCCTGATAAATCGTTTAGTGGAAAAATTACTTTCATCGCTGCAAAAGCAGACGCGTCTTTAAATTTCCCTGTAGAAATTGAAATTACAAACAATGCGAACAATGACCTAAAAGCGGGTATGTATGGAACGGCAAACTTTGGTGCTAAAAACCAAAAACAAAACTTGAAAGTGGTTCCTAGAAATGCTTTTGTTGGAAGTGTGAGCAGCAACGAAATCTTTGTTGTAGAAAACAATGTTGCTAAATTGAAAAAAGTTGTAGCTGGAAGAATTTTAGGAGATAAAGTTGAAATCATTAATGGTTTAAATGACGGAGAAGTAGTAATTGTTACAGGTCAGATCAACTTACAAGACGGAAATACAGTAGAAATTATTAAATAATTATACCGCTCTAAGCCTTAAGCCATAAGCTTTAAGCCTTTAATAAAAGCCTAAAGCCTACAGCATATAGCTTATAGCCAAAAATAAGATATATGAAATTAGCCGAAATATCCATAAAACGTCCGTCGTTGGTAATTGTATTGTTTACAATTCTGACTCTTGGTGGATTGTTCAGCTACAGCCAATTAGGCTACGAGCTGATCCCAAAATTCGAAACCAACGTTATTACGGTTTCAACTGTATATCCTGGAGCTTCTCCAAGTGAGGTTGAAAATACAGTAACAAAGAAAATTGAAGATGCGATTGCGTCTCTGGAAAATATCAAGAAAATTGATTCTAAATCTTATGAATCTCTTTCTGTAGTATCGATTACATTGACATCAAATGCAAATGTTGATATTTCGATGAACGATGCGCAGCGTAAAATTAATGCCATTTTAAGTGATCTTCCAGACGATGCAGATCCACCGTCATTGACTAAATTCTCTTTGAGTGATTTACCAATTATGACGCTTGGTGCGAATGGAAAAATGGACGAAGCAGCGTTTTACGATTTGATCGATAAAAAGATTGCTCCAGTTTTATCTCGTGTACAAGGGGTTGCTCAGGTAAACATTATTGGTGGTCAAGAGCGTGAGATTCAAGTAAACCTTGACGCAGTAAAAATGCAAGGTTACGGACTTTCAGTTCCTCAGGTGCAGCAGACTATTTTAACTTCGAATCTGGATTTCCCAACGGGTAACATTCAAACTCGTAACCAAAAAATATTAATTCGTTTAGCGGGTAAATATAAAAACGTAGATGAATTAAGAAACTTAGTAGTTTCTTCACAAGACGGAATCCAAGTTCGTTTAGGAGATATTGCTGATGTTCAGGATACACAAAAAATCGCGGAGAAAATTGCGCGTGTAGATCAAAAAAGTGCGATTGTACTTCAAATTGTAAAACAGTCAGATGCTAATGCCGTTGCGGTAAGTGAGCAATTGATTAAGACAATTAAGACTTTAGAGAACGATTATAAATCGGCTCAATTGAAATTGGAAGTAGCAAAAGACAGTACAGTCTTTACTCTTGAAGCAGCAGATTCTGTTGTACACGATTTATTAATTGCGGTTATTCTGGTAGCTTTCGTAATGTTGTTCTTCTTGCACAGTATTAGAAACTCCTTAATCGTAATGGTGTCTATTCCAGCATCTTTGATTGCAACATTTATCGGAATTTATTTATTAGGTTATACGCTTAACTTAATGTCTTTACTTGGTTTATCTCTTGTTGTTGGTATTCTTGTGGATGACGCGATTGTGGTATTGGAGAATATTTATCGACACATGGAGATGGGTAAAAGCCGAATCCGTGCAGCTTATGATGGAACTGCCGAAATTGGTGCAACGGTAACTTCGATTACATTAGTAATTGTGGTAGTGTTCTTGCCAATTGCAATGAGTACAGGATTAGTATCGAACATTATTACACAATTCTGTGTTACGGTAATTATCTCTACGATGTTCTCATTATTGGCTTCGTTTACTATTATTCCGTGGTTGTCTTCTCGTTTTGGAAAATTAGAACACATAGAAGGTAAAAACATTTTCGGAAAAATCATTTTAGGATTTGAAAGCTACTTAACTCGTTTTACTAACTGGGTATCTAACTTGTTAAACTGGTGTTTAGATCACTATATTAAAACAATGGGAGTTATTCTGGTATTGTTTTTTGGTACGATCTTCTGGTTAATGGGAGGTGGATATATTGGAGGAGAGTTCTTCGCATCATCTGATAGTGGTGAGTTCTTAGTGCAAATTGAGATGCCAAAAGATGCTTCGTTGGAGCAAACTAACTTTATGACGCAAAAAGCAGAAGCTTTCTTAAAAGGAGAGAAATATGTTTTCAGCCAAATTACAACTGTAGGACAAACCAGTGAAGGTTTAGGAGCTGCTCAGGCAACTGCTTATAAAGCTGAGATTGACGTTAAAATGATTGAGCAAAAAGATCGTACAGATGACGCCAACGTATACGCTGCAAAAGTAAAACGTAAATTAGAAAAAGTTTTAGTTGGTGCAAAAGTAAAAACGGTTCCGGTAGGTATTTTAGGAACTGCTGAGGATGCAACTTTAGGTTTGATTGTAACAGGTCCAAACGTAGAAAGCGCGATGAAATTTGCAAAAATGGCTGAAGCTGAATTACGTACTATTCCTGGAACAACTGAGATTAAATTAACAGTTGAGGACGGAAACCCTGAGATCAACGTTCAAGTTGACAGAGATAAAATGGCTGCTTTAGGATTAACACTTCAAACGGTTGGTTTAACTATGCAAACAGCTTATAGTGGTAATACAGACGGTAAATTTAGAGCTGGTGAATACGAATATGACATCAACATTAAATACAACGAATTTGATAGAAAAAACATCACAGATGTTAGTAATTTGATTTTCATCAACAATGCTGGTCAGCAAATTAAATTAAATCAATTCGCAACAATTACTGAAGGTTCTGGACCAAGTAAATTAGAGCGTAGAGATAAAACAGCTTCTGTAACTGTACAAGGTCAGAACGTTGGGGTTCCAGCAGGAACAATCGTTCAGCAATGGCAAGCAAAACTGGATAAATTGCAAAAACCAACTGGAGTTAACTACATCTGGGGTGGTGACCAAGAGAACCAATCTGAAGGATTTGGTACTTTAGGAATCGCATTATTAGCAGCTATTATCTTGGTTTACCTTGTAATGGTTGGATTATATGATAGTTTCGTTCACCCGTTTGTCGTATTATTTGCTATTCCGCTTTCGTTCATTGGAGTTTTATTTGCCTTAGCATTAACAAACAACACTTTAAATATCTTTACGATCTTAGGGGTAATCATGTTGATTGGTCTGGTGTGTAAGAATGCGATCATGCTTGTCGATTATACCAATCAGCGAAGAGCAGCGGGAGAATCAATTAGAAATGCCCTAATCCAAGCAAACCACGCTCGTTTACGTCCGATCTTGATGACAACAATTGCGATGGTGTTTGGTATGTTCCCAATTGCATTAGCATCTGGAGCAGGAGCTGAATGGAAAAACGGATTAGCATGGGTAATCATTGGAGGTTTGATTTCATCATTATTCCTTACTTTGATTGTTGTACCAGTTATCTACGACATTATGGAGAAAATTATCCGTAAGTTCTCTAAAGGAGAAAAAATCGATTACGAAGCTGAAATGCATGCCGATTATGAGCATACAGAATTAAGCGAAGATGGTTTTAATCCGAAACATACACATTAATAGTTTTGATTTTCAATAGAAATTCCAAAGTCCGAAATTGGAATTTCCCCATTAAAATCCCAAGTTCCTTCAATTAGGAATTTGGGATTTTTTTTTATGGATATTAAAATATAGCCCGTGGTTTCAACCACGGGTACACCATGTATATAATACGTCTCCCATGGTTGAAACCACGGTCTATGTTAATAAAAATGATGAATATTGCAGAAGATCAGATTGAAAGAAATCTGCGTTTATTAAATTGGAATTTGGAATTTGAACTTTGGAATTTAAACATTGAGATTTGGAATTTTCCTTTTGTTAATTGAAAAATATGTTTATTTGCATCACCTTACTAAAATAATTATGCTACAAAAAGATAAGTCAGCAGCTATTGGTTTTATTTTCATAACCATGTTAATAGACATTACAGGATGGGGAATTATTATTCCTGTAATACCAAAATTAATCGAAGAATTGATTCATGGAGACATCAGCGAAGCCGCAAAAATTGGTGGCTGGTTAACTTTCGCGTATGCGATAACCCAATTTGTATTTGCTCCTGTAATTGGAAATTTAAGTGATAAATTCGGAAGAAGACCAATCATTTTAATTTCCCTTTTCGGATTTTCTTTAGATTATATTTTACTGGCGTTCTCGCCAACCATTATCTGGCTTTTTATCGGAAGGATTATTGCTGGAGTTACTGGCGCGAGTATTACAACCGCTTCGGCTTATATTGCCGATGTTAGCACTGCTGAAAATAGAGCTAAGAATTTTGGATTAGTAGGTGCTGCTTTCGGATTAGGATTTATCATCGGACCAGTTATTGGAGGGCTTTTAGGACAATACGGATCACGAGTTCCTTTTTATGCTGCAGCCATTTTATGTATGGTAAACTTTCTTTATGGATTTTTTATTTTACCAGAATCCCTTAAAAAAGAAAACCGCAGACCTTTTGATTGGAAACGTGCCAATCCAATTGGAGCTATTTTAGGTTTGAGAAAATACCCAACTTTAATTGGTTTAATTGCCGCAATATTTTTGTTGTATGTAGGTTCGCATGCCGTACAAAGCAATTGGAGTTTCTTTACCATTTATCAATTTAATTGGGACGAAAGAATGATCGGAATCTCATTAGGAATAATCGGTCTCTTGGTAGGAGTTGTGCAAGGCGGATTGGTTAGATACATCAATCCGAAAATTGGAAACGAGAAAAGTATTTACATCGGTTTAGCTTTATATACAATCGGAATGCTATTATTTGCTTTTGCAACAGAAAGCTGGATGATGTTTGTGTTTTTAATTCCGTATTGTCTTGGCGGAATTGCTGGGCCAGCATTACAGTCTGTTGTAGCAAGTAAAGTCGAACCAAACGAGCAAGGAGAAATTCAAGGAACTTTAACCAGTTTAATGAGTGCTTCTTCTATTATTGGTCCGCCCATGATGGCCAATACATTTTACTTTTTCACGCACGATGATGCACCGTTTAAATTTGCTGGAGCGCCTTTTATTTTAGGAGGAGTTTTAATGTTGCTAAGTACAGTTGTTGCTTATTTTTCATTGAAAAAACATGTCACTCCAAAAATAGAAATTAATAATCGAGAAACAGTATAAATCTAAAAAGTCTTCATTTTAATGGAGACTTTTTTATTTAGAACTTGGAATTTTTCTACTTAAGGTACAAATAATGGTTAAAATAGTCAATAATTGCTTTTCCTTGCAATAAAACATCTGCACCGATAATGCCGTGAACCGGTTTTGCCTTGTACGATTCTAATGCTTCGTTTACATGCGAAAGATCAAAAATTACGATGCTAAAATCTTTACTTTTCCAGCTGCCTAATTGCAGTTTATTTTGAGACGAAATCTGTGTTGCCATTCCAGTTCCTCCAGCTCCAGAAGCTTTTGTTTTAGAATTTTTTGCCGCAAGTTCAAAACGTTCAATAGACTCAAAACCTACACAAGTATTTGATGCGCCTGTATCTAAAATAAAATTTCCAGAATAGCCATTAATTTTAGCTTTAATTAGTAAATGTTGTGTTTTGGTTATTTTAAACTTTATTTTTTTGTACTTCTCTATTTTGAGAATTTCGTGAAGATTTTCCATTCCTACGTATTGATTGAAACTCAAAAATAAAGCAATTAAACCCAAAAAACTAATGATATGCAAAAGATATAATTGCAAGCCTTTTAGGAGTTCCGAAATATACGGTAGGTCGTTTCTCTTTTTATTCTTTTCATTTTTTAAAGCTTTTTAATGAAGTTTTTTGATTATATGCAGTTGATTATAATGGAGTTACCTTTTGTTTTTTAAGATTTTTAGGATTCTTTTTTTTAAATTAGCTATAAAATGCTTTTTTATGGATCTAAATACAATTCATCCTGATCAAAAATATATCGACGGAATTGCTTCAAATGACTCGGTAGTAATTGAAATGATATATAAAAAGTTTGCGCCCAAAGTGGTCCAGTTTATAACCAATAATTCTGGAGACAAAGATCAAGCGCAGGATGTGGTTCACGAAATCATGGTTTTGCTTTTTAATCAGGCGAAAGCGGGAAAACTTCACCTAACATGTCCATTTGATGCCTATTTTTTCTTGCTCTGTAAAAGACGCTGGCTAAACGAACTGAAAAATTCTGCCCATAAGGATGTAACAATTTATGAAAACGTGGTATCTGTTAATGAATCTGCTCACGAATTGATTGCTCAAACAGAAAAATTTGAAGAAGAACAAAAACATTATGGAAACGAAAATAAACTAGAAATAGAGGATAGAGTTGCTTTTGAAGAAAACCTGACTAAAATTTCCGATAAATATTTCAATAAAAAGAAACATAAAACAGCGTCGCTTAAACCTTGGTATTTTGCCGTAGCAATTTCTATAATTGTAATGTTCGGATTGTTTTTCTTCGATTATAGACATTATCCTAATTTTGAAGATTATAACCATCCAGAAAGTGCTTATTTTACAGAAAGAGGCGTTTCTGAAGCCATTTTAAAACAAGCAGAAAATAATTTCAACGGAAAAAGATATGAAACCGCGATTCCGATTTTTGAAATGATTTTAAAAGAAAACAATTCAGACGAAATAAAATATTTTTATGCTGTTTCATTATTGCAGGTAAGCAAATACGTAAAAGCAGAAACCATTTTTAAAGAATTGGAAGCTGGAAATTCTATTTACAAAGAAAAAGCAAAGTGGAATCTGGCTTTATCTAAGCTAAAACAAGGAAAATATAACGAATGCAAAGCCATTTTACAGACTATTTCGCAAGACTATGAAGGCTATGATGACGTAGAACAACTGCTAGAAGAATTGGAATAAAAATTAATTATTAAGAAAAATTTTATCTCTTTACGGAAAACCTCAATCGAATTTGGAATTTTAGTTCTAAATTCGATTTTCTTTTTTAAGGAATAGCCCAAAATTAATTTAACCTAACCATTAAAACCAAAATGAAAAAAGTTATCCTGTTGTTTCTTTTTATTTGTTCGCAAACCATTTTTAGTTTCAATAAAATTACCGAGACTGAAAAGTTGGCTGCGACTTGCAAAATTTGGGGTTTCTTAAAATATTATCATCCAAAAGTGGCTAATGGAGAATCGAATTGGGATAATCAGCTTTTGGAGAAATTGCCCAAAATAGAAAAAGCACAAACCAAAGAAGAGTTCTCCTTAATCTTAGAAAATTGGATCGATGATCTTGGACCAGTAAAAGAAATTGCACCGATTGCTGTGTCAAAAGACGTTAAGTTTTTTGATAAGAATTTTGATTTAACTTGGATTAACAGCAATAAACTGTTTTCTAAAAAGCTTTCGAAGAAATTAAAATTTATTGAAGAAAATAGGTTTCAGGGAAAACAATTTTATGTTTCAGGGAAAGAACATGTTGAAAATGTTTTTTTGACAAACGAAAGTTATGATCATCCAAACTTTGAAGATAAAAATTCAAAACTCCGAATGATTTTTATGTATTGGAATGTTGTCGAATATTTTTTTCCGTATAAATATTTAATGAATCAAAAATGGGATGAAACTTTAACAGAGATATTGCCTGAAGTTGTCAAAGCAGAAAATCAAAAAGATTTTTATACAGCAATGAAAAAAATGGTTTCAAAAATGGATGACAGCCATACGGAGTTTTTTATGTACGGGCCTACGTTGGGTGAGGGAAAAGGAAGATTTTTTCCTGCTGATGTAAAAATAATTGATGAAAAAATAGTGGTAACAGAAATTTTGGGAGATAGTGTGGCCGAGGCTTACAACATTAAAATTGGAGATGTTATCACTAAAATAAACGACAAAACTATTAAAGATCTTATTTCAGAAAACAGAGATTTAATCTGTGCTTCAAATGAAGCTGCATATTTAGATAAACTTAGAAGGATTGTTTTGATGAATAATGGAGATAATGTTAAAGTAGAGTTTTTCAAAGATGGGAAATACGAAACAAAAGAAATGATTTGGTTTGATTACCACGAATCACATCGAAATGAATTTAAAAAAGGAGCACAGAAAAAGAAGGAAAAGTTTAAACTTCTCGATAATAATGTGGGATATGTTGATATGGGAGTTATAAAACCCAGAAATATTCCTGATATGATTGAAGTTTTAAAAAACAGCGAAGCGATTGTCTTTGATATGAGAAATTATCCAAACGGAACTTTTAGAGAAATATCAGAGTTTTTGAATTCTAAAGAAGAAGAATTTGCTATTTATACACGTCCGTATTATAGTTATCCGGGCAGATTTATTTGGGACGGAGAAACAAAAAGCGGTTCTGAAAATAAAGATCATTACAAAGGAAAAGTAATTGTTTTGCTTGATGAGAAGTCAATCAGCCAGTCAGAATGGACGGCAATGTGTTTTCAGACAGCAGGAAATACCACAATTATAGGAAGCCAGACAGCAGGTGCAGACGGTAATGTAAGTCAATTTGATTTTCAAGGATTTCACACCCTATTCTCTGGAATCGGCGTTTATTATCCAGACGGGAGAGAAACTCAAAGAATTGGCATAGTTCCTGATATTGAAGTAAAGCCAACAATTAAAGGAATTCAAGAAGGCAGAGATGAAGTTTTGGAACGCGCTTTGCTATATGTTGAAACAGGTAAATAAAGCCTTATTTGTCATACTGAAGAACGAGGGGTCACACTAGCTGATCGAGAGAAAAAATGGGGGTTTTCTTTTCGACGCTTCTTGTGAGGCCCTTTGTTCTTCAGAATAACAAAAATTAGGTGATTATTATTCTGACCTTTGTCAAAGCTCCAAGCTTTGACAAAGGTTTTTTATTTTTAGGCATTTATAAAAAAGAGAAAATCAGTTAAAATCAGCGTTTTCACGAAAGTGAAATCCGTTTTATCCGTGTCCCATTTACGAAATTGCTATTCTTTTATTATTGTCGTAATTTTGGCGCTTTAAAATTATAGTCTTGAATTCAACACCAATTATTACCGATACCCACACGCATTTATATTCTGAAGAATTTGATCAGGATCGTGACGCCATGATTCAGCGCGCAATTGATGCCGGAATTACTCGTTTTTTTATTCCAGCAATTGATGCCGCCGCTACGCAGTCTATGTACGATTTGGAGAAAAACTATCCCGAAAATGTATTTCTAATGATGGGTTTGCATCCCACCTACGTAAAAGATAATTATCTGGAAGAATTGGCGCATGTAGAAGCAGAATTATCTAAAAGAAAATTCTATGCTGTCGGCGAAATCGGGATCGATTTGTATTGGGATAAAACCCATTTAAAAGAACAGCAAATCGCTTTTAAAAGACAAATTCAGTTAGCAAAACAATATAAATTACCCATTGTAATTCATTGCAGAGAAGCTTTTGATGAAATCTTTGAAGTGCTAGAAGAAGAAAAATCTGAAGATTTATTTGGGATTTTTCATTGTTTTTCCGGAACTTTAGAACAAGCAGAACGTGCGATTTCCTACAAAATGAAATTAGGAATTGGCGGCGTTGTTACTTTTAAGAACGGAAAAATCGATCAGTTTTTAAATCAAATCGATTTAAAACACATCGTTTTGGAGACAGATTCGCCGTATTTAGCTCCGATTCCTTACAGAGGAAAAAGAAACGAAAGCAGTTATTTGGTCAACGTTATCGATAAATTAAGCGATGTATATGGTGTTTCTACAGAAGAAATCGCAGCAATTACAACCCAGAATTCTAAAGACGTTTTCGGGATTTAACTTGTACCTTACAAAACTTTAATTTTTTTTTTGTTCTTTTGCCCACTTAAACCCAAATAAATAATGCAGAGATTTGATGCCATTCGACCGTTTTATGATTCCGAAATAAATGAAGCACTTCATGGTGTAGTAAATCATCCTATGATGAAAACCATGATGAACTTTACTTTTCCGGATGTCGAAGATGAGGTTTGGAAGGAACAATTAAAGAAAACACATTCTATTCGTGATTTTCAATGCAATTTTATTTACAATACAATCCAGAAAGTTTTAGAAAAAAGTTCTGAAGGTCTTACAACTTCAGGTTTTGAGAAACTAGAACCCAATACTTCTTATCTATTTATCTCGAATCATAGAGATATTCTATTGGATACAACATTATTAAATGTTTGTTTATTCGAACATGGTTTGGTGATGACTGCTTCGGCAATTGGAGATAATTTAGTAAAAAAAGCTTTCTTGGCAACTTTAGCAAAATTAAATAGAAACTTTTTGGTTTTAAGAGGATTAACGCCTCGTGAAATGCTGCAAAGTTCAAAGTTGTTGTCTGAATATATGGGACAATTACTCCTTCGCGAAAATCGTTCGGTTTGGATTGCCCAAAGAGAAGGAAGAACAAAAGATGGAAATGACGAAACCAATCCAGGAGTTTTAAAAATGATCGGAATGGGTTCTGACGAAGAAAACTTAATGGATTATTTTAAGAAATTAAAAATTGTTCCAGTTTCTATTTCTTACGAATACGATCCTACCGATGTTTTGAAAATGCCGCAATTAATGGCAGAAGCAAATAATGAGGTTTACGTAAAAGACAAAAATGAAGATTTCATGACCATTTTAAGTGGTATCATGGGAACGAAGAAAAGAATACACATTTCTGTTGGCGATGTTCTAGATACAGAAATCGATCAGATTGTGGCTGAAAACGATAATGCAAACAAGCAAGTTCAAGCTTTGGCACAAACTATTGATGATGTTATTTTGAAAAACTACCAATTATGGCCAACAAACTTTATTGCTTACGATATTTTAAACGAAACAGACAAGTTTGCTCACAAGTATAAAGAAAGCGAAAAGCAGCTTTTTGAGCGTCGTTTAGAAATGCGTATCGGAAGCGATAATCCTGTGACAAGACAAGGATTCTTGGCTATGTATGCTAACCCTGTTGTCAATAAATTGAAATACCAAGATGTCATCTAAATCAAAAATATTATTGGTTTATACCGGAGGAACTATCGGTATGAGCAAAGATTTTGAAACTGGAGCGCTTAAAGCCTTCAATTTTGGTAAATTAATTCAGAAAATACCAGAAATTAAACAATTGGACTGCGAAATTGAATCAATTTCGTTCGAATATCCAATTGATTCTTCTAATATGAATCCCGAAATGTGGACAAGAATTGCCACCATTATCGAGGAAAATTACAATACTTACGACGGATTTGTAGTGCTTCATGGATCAGATACCATGTCGTATTCTGCTTCGGCATTAAGCTTTATGCTCGAGAATTTGGCCAAACCAGTTGTGTTTACAGGCTCGCAATTGCCAATTGGTGATTTGCGTACCGATGCGAAAGAAAACTTGATTACAGCAATTCAGATTGCTTCTCTTCAAGAAAACGGAAAACCGGTTATTACAGAAGTGTGTTTGTATTTTGAATACAAATTATACCGCGGAAACCGAACTTCTAAAGTAAATGCAGAACATTTTAGAGCTTTTACAGCGCCAAATTATCCTGAATTGGTAGAATCTGGTGTTCATTTAAAATTAAACAAGCATTTATTTCTTCCAATAAATAAAGATGCAAAACTGATCGTTCATAAAAAATTAGACAATCACGTTGCGATTATAAAAATGTTTCCTGGAATGAGTGAAATTGTTCTAGCTTCCATTCTTTCAACGAAAGGTTTACGAGGAATCATTCTGGAAACCTATGGTTCAGGAAATGCTCCAACAGAAGATTGGTTTTTAAACCTAATAGAAAAAGCAATCAAATCTGGAATGCATATCGTAAACGTAACGCAATGCTCGGGCGGAAGCGTGAATATGGGACAATACGAAACCAGTACAGCTTTAAAATCACTTGGAGTGATCTCAGGAAAAGACATCACGACAGAAGCAGCAATTACTAAATTAATGTATTTGCTTGGTCATAATATTCCTCAAAATGAGTTTAAAGATATTTTTGAAACTGCACTTCGCGGAGAAATATCTTAAATTTAAATTACAATATTTTAAAAATTCCAAATTCCAAATTCCAAATTCTAAAGTTGGAATTTGGGATTTTTTTATTTAAAAAAATTTCACTTAACCGTTTCATTTTGTCATCCTGACGAAGGAAGGATCACACAAGAAACTCGACAAAGATGGGTTATTTTGCATGCGGAATTACTAGTGTGATCCTTCCTTCGTCAGGATGACAAAATGCAATTGGAATTTAAAACTTAAAACTTCGAATTTTTATAAGTAACCGGGCAAGTTTCCAAATCTTCGATTGCTTTATGTTTTTTGTAATACAAATAAACAATTACAGAAATAATACAGATAATTCCCTGAACAGCGACTGTAGCTCTTACACCTAAAAAGTGAGAAACATATCCAATAATTAAACTTCCCACAGGAATCATTCCTTGATAAGCCATCATGTAGTAGCTAATGCTTCTTGAGCGCATATTGACAGTACTGTGAGTCTGAATGTAAATGTTGATAGAAGAAGTTTGTCCCATCATTCCAATTCCGCTTAAAGTCATACAGATCAATGCAATTGTAATACTGCTTGAAAGGGCCAGAATAATTACGCTGAAACCAAGAAGTAAACTTGCTGAGATCATCAATTTGTTCATGTTTTCAGCAGATTTTAGATTGGCCAAATAAATTGCAGACAAAACAGAACCAATTCCGGCAGCGCTTTCAAACCAGCTGAAAGTTTCGGCATTTCCCTTAAAGATATCTTTTGCAAAAACCGGCATCAAAGTATTAAAAGAAATGACGAATAAACTGCTGCAGGTAAGCATTAAAAGCATTCTGGCCATTTCGGTTTCTTTTTTTACATAATCTAAACCTTCTACTAAATCATCTAGCATATTCAGCTTATTTTCGGCTTTAATATGTGGAGTGATTTTCATCATCATTAATGAAATCAAGACAGGAACATAACTCACGAAATTTCCAATAAAACAGATATCTTCTCCATATTGATGCAAGATAATTCCAGCAAGAGCAGGACCTGCAATTCTGGCAAAATTATTCATGGTAGAGTTTAGCGCTACAGCATTCGGGAGATCTTCTTTATTATCAACAATATCAATCATCATGGTTTGACGGCACGTCATATCAAAAGCATTGATAATTCCCTGAATAAGACTTAGCGCAAGTATAAAATTGATATTGTAAATTTTAAGATAAATAAGCAAGGCTAGAGCTCCAGCTTGAAGCATTGCCAAAGATTGCAATACCATCATCGCTCGATGTTTGTCATAACGCCCAATAATGCTTCCTGCTAAAGGTGCCAGAAACAAAGACGGAATCATACTTAAGAAAGTTGCCAAACCTAATAAAAAAACAGATCCTGTAATGCTGTAAACCATCCAGCTTACTGCTGTTTTTTGCAACCAGGTTCCGATAACGGATACCGATTGACCGTAGAAAAATAATTTGAAATTTTTTGATTTTAAGGCTTTAAACATAACTCTAAATATTTAATACAAAGGTCGGGATTATGATAGCATTAGAAAAATTAATAATTTTACTGATAATAAGTAGTAAAACTTATCAATATGGAGATTTATCAACTGCAATATTTTATCAAAACTGCTGAGGTTTTGCACTTTACCAAAGCGGCAGAATTGTGTTTTGTAACCCAATCGGGACTTTCGCAACAAATTAAAAAACTCGAAGAAGAACTTGGTTTGCCTTTGTTTAAGCGTATCGGCAAAAAAGTGCAATTGACAGAAGCGGGCTCAGTTTTTTTAATTCATGCTAAAAAAGTAGTAGAGAATGTAGAAAACGGAAAACAGGCCATTGAGGATTTAAACGAAATGATTGGTGGCGAATTGCGTATTGGCGTGACTTATATTTTTGGTTTATTGATTTTGCCCGTTGTTAATGCATTTGCTAAGAAATACCAAAATCTTAAAATTATTGTCGAGTACGGAACTACTGAGGTTTTAGAACAAAAATTGCTTGACAACGAATTAGATTTAGTATTCGTTATTTCGTCACACGAAATTGAAATGCCGATTCAGAAAGTGCCATTATTTACTTCAAATATGGTTATGGTGGTTTCTAAAAATCATGCTTTGGCCAATTTGGACAAAATTGCTTTTAAGAAAATAGAGGAGATTCCGTTGATATTGCCAGGGAAAGGATCCAATTCGCGAGAATATGTCGAAGAATTGTTTAAAAAGTTTAATATGAAACCTAAAATTTCGATAGAGCTCCAGTCTATTCACGCATTATTGCAAATGGTCGAAAATAGCGATTGGGCCACAATTGTTGCCGAAATGGCTCTAAAAGATTGGGATAGCTTACAAGCCATTCAAATTACGGGAGTTTCTACAAAGAGAGATTCCTACATGCTGACAATGGGAGGTTACCAGAAAAAAGCGGTAAAACTATTTATGGAAGAATTTAAAAAAAGTATATAAAAGGAACTTACGTTTTACTTTTGTAAAGTCAGATTTTTTTGTGTTATTTGCAGACCAAAATAGAAAGGTGTCCGAGTGGTTTAAGGAGCTAGCCTGGAAAGCTAGTATATGGGTAACTGTATCGAGGGTTCGAATCCCTTCCTTTCTGCGATAAAAAACAAACCCTTGTGAAGGACTTCACAAGGGTTTGTTTTTTTTAAGCTTAATCTCAAATAAACTAAAAGAACCTTCTTTATAATGTTCTGGTAATTCATTTGTCCACTCGATTGTACTTATTCCTTTATATTCAAAACCACAGCTGGTATAATATTTATTTATTCTTTCGTTTCCGCTGTGTGTATCAAGCCTAATGTATTCTTTATTATTTTCTTTGGCATATTCTTTAACCCATTCTACAATTTTTTTGACATAAGATTGTCCTCTAAACTTTGGATTTGTAGCAATACGATGTAAATAAACTGCTGGATCTTTGCTGGCTTCTTTCCAGATAATTAAATCGTTAACAGTTAGTACAAAGGTACAAGCAACTTCGTCTCCTTCTTTGATTATAAAATGACGATTCTCATCAATTTCTTTTTCTATTAATGCTCTTTCAAAACCTCTCCAGCTTTTATTGTTTACTGTTTTCTGGTAAGATGTAGCTTCGTTATAAATATCGAAAACAGCATCGATATCCTGAGTTGTAGTTTTAAAAAATTCCATTATTGGGCTTTATTCTGTAGATTAATGAATCTTCAAAGGTAAATCTTTCAATAGCTTTAGAGAGGCTAAATGTTTAATTTATGCTTTTTTTATCAGAGTTCAGCCAAACTACATTTTGTTCAGATTCATGATTTTGACCAATAATATCTCTATATAATTCTGGTCTTCTAGCTTTTATATAACGACTTCCTCCTGCAAGATTGCATTTTTCGGGAGTGATTATTGCCGTTGCAAAAGAATCGTCAAAAGTGCGGCATTCGGCTAGAATATCTCCAAAAGGATCAATAATCATAGAACAGCCGTTTTTTAATTGATCGTCGTCCAAGCCAATTGGGTTCGAAAAGATAGCATAAATGGCATTGTCGTAAGCTCTTGCTGGCAGCCATTTCATTAACCAGTCACGGCCTTTCATCCCGTCGAATTCTAATCGTAACGAAGTTGGGTCGGTTTCGCGGTTTTCCCAAAGCTTCGGCGCTACAAAACCAGCACCCGGTCGGGTAGAAGGTGTACACATCGTTACGTGCGGCATAAATATAATGTCGGCACCTAGAAGTTTTGTGGCACGAACATTTTCAATAATATTGTTGTCGTAACAAATTAGAATACCGCATTTCCAGCCTTCAATTTCAAAAATACAATAACGATCTCCAGGTATTAAATACGGATTTATAAACGGATGCAGTTTTCTATATTTGGCCACTAAACCATTTTTGTCTACACAAACATACGCTTTGAATAGATTGTCGTTTTCGTCTTTTTCAAAAAGTCCGGCCAATATTACAATGTTATCGTTTTTGGCAATTTCGATTAATTTTAAGATGCTTTCTCCATTGGGAATCAATTCTGCCAAGTCCAGCATTTGTTCTTTTGATAAGTTTCTTGCAAATGTATATCCGGTTATAGAACATTCGTGAAAGGAAATCACATCGCAACCTTCGGCAGATGCTTTCTTAGAAAGTTTTTTGATTACAGATAAGTTATAGTTTTTGTCGCCACTTTTATTTTCGAACTGGGCTGTGGCTATTTTTAGATTTTTCATATTGTAAGCTATTAATAATTAAATCAAAAATAGCTTGATCAATAGGCCATGAATTGTACAAAACCGACATTTTAGAATGTTCTTTTTATGAGATTGTTGGTTAATTTCCCAGTGTTATAAAAATATTCTGTCGGAGTAATTCCAGTGTGTTTTTTAAATTCCTTTATTAAATGTGATTGGTCTGAAAATCCTGCATCGTAACTAATTGTAGTAAGATTGGTATCGTCAGACTTGTCTTTTAATAATTTTAAAAAATGATGTAGTCTTACAACGTTGCCAAATTTCTTCGGACTTAATCCAATGCATTCTTTGAATTTTCTTTCCAGATGTCTTTCGGTATAACCAGTATATTCAACTAATTGTTTTATAGAGAAATGCCCTTTACTGTTAATGATAAAGTGTAAAGAATGATTTATTATGAACTGATTTGAGGCTGGTTTTGCTACAATTAAGGACTTAAAAAAAGAATTCAACAATTGAACACGTATTGAGTTGTTTTGCTGAAACAGGTTCTCTTGAAGGGTTTTGATTTTTTCATCGAATACATCTTCAACAGGAATAATAGCATCGTGAAATTCATTGGCAGGAATGCCTAATAATTGATGGATTCCGTTGGGCTGAAAAACGACAACAATCAGCGTTATTTCATTTTCAGAATAAAGATCTTTAAAACCGTTAAGCTGTCCGTATAAAAAGGAAGCGGGCAGATATTTTTTTATTTCGTATTTATTAATTCCAGAAATAAGTTTGCTTTTTACCGAAAAGACAAGACCAGTATTACCATCAGAAAACAGGCGAAATTTTTGTACAGCAGTTTCGGTATTATCTAAGAACAGATAATGCTTAATATAAGGTGATAACTCTTTGGGAGGTGAAACTTGCATGTTTATAATCGATGTTTATTCGAAATCAAGATTGCCTTTTACGACGGCACCTTGACTTTCTAAATTTACTAAAACTTCTTCGATTCTATACTGCACATCGTCTCCGGTTTGAATTAATTCTTTTAGAAGCACTATTTCATAACTAGCTTTAAGAGCATCAAGAGCGGTTTGTTTGATGCAGTATTCTGCTAAGAAACCACATAAAATAAGTCTGCGAATTTGATTTTCTTTTAGGAAGTCTTTAAACTCCTGAGAGGAAAAACTGCTGTGTTCTGTTTTTGGAATTAGGATTGAAGATTCGTCATAATCGAGATCAATTTCATGCCCTTTTGTTTCTTCAATACACATAGAGGTTCCGGTTCCGAATTGGTCTTTTTGATAATTGGAAAAAATAATCACGAATTTATTCTTATCAAGCCTTTTGATTAAATCGTTTAGTTGACTTTGAACTCGCTGTATATGACTAATTGGATGTCTTTTTGCATAATCTCCGCCAATGTCTGTGAAATCTTTTTGAGGATCAATAATTACTAGTAATTCTTCGGGAGCTAATTTCATGGAAGTTTTTAATCTGCTTTTGTGGAATTTGAATCGTGAAGAATCAATTTTAGCAAAAATAGGTTTATTTTCTATAAAAAACGAAAACGTCTAATTTAGCCCCGATAGAAGCGATATCCTTTTGTGTTGGGGTTCAACACAAAAGATAAAGCGGATAGCGGGACTAAACGTGATTTTGAAAATGAGTTTTTCTGCTTCTAATAAATAAAAAATCTTAATCCTGTAGTGCTATTTTAACCTTAGGCATCATCTTATCGACAAACATTCTATAAGCGGCTTCTGAAGGATGCAAACCATCTGAAGCAACCAAAATCGGACTGTTGAGTCCTTCGCGCGTGATTTCTGTAATCGATACAAAGGCAATTTGATTGGTGTTGCAATAATTTTCTGCAAAAGCATTGTATTGGTTAATTTCTGTTGAAATTGTACCGCTTTGATTTCCTGCAAGAGCTTGTCCGTATGGAGTATACGCGTAGTCTGGAATAGAAATTACGACAACATTTTTTCTGTCGCCTTTGGCTAGCATAATGGCTTTGTTGACTAATTCTGGGAATTCTTTTTCGTAAATAGAAAAACTTCTGTGCTGAAATTGATTGTTAACACCAATTAAAAGTGTTACGAGATCGTAGTTGGATTCTGGATTTTGAGAATCAATGGCCGAAATTAAATTGGATGTTGTCCAGCCTGTTGTAGCGATTATTTTAAGAGAAATGCTACTAGAGTACATGGCGTTTAAACTTGCCTTTAATTGCTCAGGAAAACGGCATGTAGCGCACACGCTTTGACCAATGGTGTAACTGTCGCCTAAAGCTAAATAATTTACTTTGCTGGCAATTGGTGGTTCTGTGGTTTTAGGTGGAGTTACAACTGGTGGAGAAGTTGTGGGAGTAGTTTCGTCTGAACTGCAGCTCAAAAGAAATACTGAAAGTATAATAGTAACTATTTGTTTAAAATGTGGTTTCATAATTTGTTCCAATTAGATTCTAGTCGCTTTAAACAAATAGTTACGTTAAATGACTAGTTACGGTTTTGTGGCTTCTTTGTAAATATTTCTTTCCATAGTAATGTGAAGTCTTTCAAACATTTCAAAGATATTAAAACTTTCTTTTTTATAGTAAGCTTGTACAGCTTCTTTGGCGCTTTTCAAGACCGTTTCATTTTCCCAAACGGCAATTGTAATGTAAATTAAATTGCCTTTTTCATCAACGCGTTCGTAAGCATTGTCATTTACAAATCCGTTTAAATGTTTTATAAAGTTTCGGTTGATTTGCACTCGTTCTAAAAATTCTTGTCTTGATTTCTCAGGAACAATAAATTTATCGATAAAAATTTGCTGCATGGTTTCTGATTTTTTAGGTTCAATTTCTGAATTGATTGTTGTTGATTGAGCATTTGTTCTATAGCTGAATAATGTCAAAAAGACAATTACGATTAAAAGATTTGTTTTCATAATTCTTGTTTTTATTGATGTAAAATTCAGAATTACGAAGCTCTAATCATTGTAAAAAATCATTGATTTACCAAAATGAAGGAAAGTTGAAAAACTCTGTTGGAGTTTGTCCTGTAAACAATTTGAAGTCTTTATTAAAGTGAGGCTGGTCAAAATAACCCGCATCAAAAGCCAGATCTATAAGGTTTTGGTTTTTTTGTTTGTGATCGATAATTGATTTTATACGAACAACATAACAAAACTGTTTTGGAGATGATCCAATTGTTTTTCGGAATCTTTTCTCAAAAGCATCTTGACTGATAAAAAGTGCATCGGCAAGTTCTTTTATTTTAACGATGCCTTTTTTAGATTGTATGATATTAATGGCAGCCGAGATTAAATCGTCTGGTTTATAATTGTGGAGTCTCGATAAAAGAAACTGTTCTATAATTGCAATTTTTTGATTGTTGGTTTTTGCTTCGGCTAAAAGTTCTTCAATAATGGCAATTTTTTGCCGTGGAATAAAGTTGTCGAGCGAAACACTTTCTTCAAATAATTCATGAAGCGGTTCTTTAAAAAAAGCTTTAGCACCAGTTTCTTTAAACTGAACGACAAGAGTTGCCGTATCTTTTGCATAATTAATTAATCGTACAGATTTGCGAATACCCGAAATTGTAGAAAGGGGTAATTTATCATGCCGATTTTCTTGAATATAATTGACGTCGCCTTTGCAGCGAAAAGCAATTGCTAGCGAAGTGCTAGGCAAAACCCTGTTTGTCAATTCGTCTTCGCTTTGAATAATTCTGTAAGTTTTGACAAAAGGCTTTAATTGTTCTGTTGGAATGAAATCGATAATTTTCATTTGAAAGTGTTTTCAACAGTTTGAATGTCAAAGGTATGAAAAACAAAATTCCAATAACTTACCTGTTGTTAAAACAGTTTCTGTTATTGGAATTTTTTAGAAAAGAGTTACGTTAAATAATTTATTTTATTTTAAACCATTTCGGTTTTCATCACGATTTCTTCTTCGATGGCGTTCCAAAGTGCGATACGTCTTTCTAAGGCAAGAATTGAAACTTCTTCAACTTCTTTCCATTTTTGAGCATCTTCTTCACATAGTTCTGTAATCATTTGCATAGCCATTGGTCCATGCTCGTCGGCATCCAATTCGATATGTCTTTCAAAATAGTATAGCAATTTTGCTAGATCTGTATCGGGAAGGTTTTTCTGGAAATTTTTCAAAATCTGAGTAAACATACTCGGAATCAAATCTTCTCTTCCAAAGGTAAATGCAGCAGCAATTTCGTGTGGTTTTCCTTCTTCGATAACTCTAAAAGTAAAATCAAGAAAAGATTTTACATTTGGATGTAATGAACTTTGTTTGATGGCAACAAATATATTTTGAAGCGAATGTACTTCTGATAAAAAGCTTAAAACTCCGGTTGTATTGGCTCCACAAGCTTCCATTGCTTCTAGATACATTTCGTAGTGGCTTTGTCTTCTTCCGTCAATTGTCAAATCGGTTTCTTCTGCAAGAACAATTTCGTTAATTAAATAACGAGTTTCTGGGTTTTTAGTTGCAAACCAAGGTGTTGTTGTGCAAGTAAGTTTGGCCTGCAATGCTTTTAAAAGTGACATAAAATCCCAAA
>Ga0308157_10001694_pt1 | contig 42219 bp, 39 predicted proteins | sample PhyBR1_FD_201035 | JGI IMG/M metagenome (GOLD analysis project Ga0308157, IMG submission 201035) | Phyllosphere microbial communities from UC Gill Tract Community Farm, Albany, California, United States - DLSLB.R1 | ecosystem: Host-associated > Plants > Phyllosphere > Unclassified | place: USA... | reverse complement strand
TTCCCTGATATTCGGACACATCAATGCCAACTACCTTACCGTCATTTTTTTCTAAAACTTTGAGGTTTCTTGCTTCAGAAAAAACATCTGTTTTTTTTCCAAACTCCGATCTAAAACCCAAATAATGCGCAAGACCAGAACGATAATGATAAGCAATCATTCCAACAATCAAAATGAGAAAACCGATTTTTAGGTAACTAGAAATTTTAGCAAAAAAAGAACTCTTTCTTTTCGTTTTTCTACCATAAGTAGTTCTTGTTGTCTTATTTCTCATCCAAAAAAATTACTTCTTTAGAAACTTATTGTTAATTACTGAAAGCAAAACATAAAAGATAATTACTAAAGGAATAGCCAGATAATTTAGCAAAACCAACAGTAAAAGAGAAATGGCAAGAAAAATAATTTGAAGCGCATTGTCCTTAAAATTGAATTTTTTAATTTTTAAAGAAAACAAAGGAATTTCGGCATTCAAAATATATGCACTGAATAAAGAGATCAAAAGTAAAACCCATTTCTCTGTCAAAATTTCAAGCACCATCAAAGAATTAGCCGAATAATATTCAAGAACAAGCGGCAAACTCAATATAAATAAAGCATTTGCAGGAGTTGGCAACCCTATAAAGGAATCGGTTTGACGTGTATCAATATTGAATTTTGCCAAACGCATACAAGAGCCCAAAGTGATGATGAAACCCAAATAAGGAAAGAATTGAAGGTAGCCTTCACTCATATTAACATTGCTCGAAAGCATCATTTTGAACATTACAAATCCAGGCACTACTCCACTGGTAACCATATCTGCCAAAGAATCCAATTGTAATCCTAATGGTCCTGAAACTTTAAATAAACGCGCAAAAAAACCATCAAAAAAATCTAAAAATATTCCAAGACATACAAAATAGAATGCCATTTCAAATTGATCTTTGCTTACAAATACCAACGCGATACAGCCACATAAAAGGTTCAGTAAAGTAATAGTGTTTGGAATGTGTTTTTTGATGTTCATAATATTTTTAATTGAATAATAAGCTCGCAAATTTAATACATTCAGTGAAAGTGTTGCCGTTTTTGCTGAGAGATTTCGATTTCTTAGTAACAAAAATTAGTATTTAATGGAATTGAAGTTACTACATCATCAAAAAACTTTATTTTTGGAAAATAATTAAAACGCTTTTAGCCTGCAAATAATATTCTTTGAAAAAAATATACCTTCTTTTTTACCTTTTCATTGTGAACAGTATCTACTCACAAACCGTTCGGAAATATTCGAATGAGTTCATGAATATTGGTGTAGATGCTTCGGCTCTGGCAATGTCAAATGCTGTTACAGCTTCAACTTCTGATGTCAATTCAACATATTGGAATCCAGCTGGACTGATACATTTAGAAGACAACCAAGTTTCTTTAATGCATTCCAATTACTTCGCTAATATCGCCAAATATGACTATGCAGCTTATGCCAGTCCTATTGATGATCGCAGCGCTTGGGGAATTTCGCTGATTCGTTTTGGTGTTGACAACATCATGAATACAACCGATTTAATCGACAACGAAGGCAACATCGACTACAACAGAATTAAACTTTTTTCAACAGCCGATTATGGATTTACATTCTCGTATGCGGTGAAATTACCTGTCCCTGGTTTTCAATATGGAGTAAATGCTAAAATCATCCGCAGAATAATCGGTGACTTTGCAACTTCTTGGGGATTTGGATTTGATTTTGGTTTACAATTTGAAAAAAATGACTGGCAATATGGATTGATGCTTCGTGACATTACCACTACTTATAATGTTTGGAACATCAACGAGGAAGCCTATCAAAAAATAGCTGATGCCATTCCCGGTGAAAATAACGAAGCACCTGAAAGTACAGAGATTACACTTCCAAAAGCGCAATTAGGTGTGGCCAAAAAATTTATTTTTCATGACGACTATACTCTTTTGGCAACCACAAATATGAATATGCAGTTTACACAAACCAACGATTTAATTTCGGGTAAATTTGTGAGTATCGATCCGGCAATTGGTTTGGAATTTGGGTATACCGAATTGGCTTTTCTGAGAGCTGGAGTTGGAAATTTTCAGCATGTAACCCAATTGGATAATTCTGAAACTATAGGTTTTCAGCCCAATATTGGTTTAGGATTTAAATACAAAGGCATCGCGATTGATTACGCTTTAACTGCCTTGGGAAATCAAAGTACGGCAATGTATTCCAATGTATTTTCATTAAAAATTGATTTATCGCTTTTTAGAAACTAACTTGGATTTACCTATTGGGTGTAATTCATAGAATTTTAAAAACAGCTCCACAACGGGTTATAATTTTTAAATAATAACGATTAAACAATAGATTATGGCTTCACAGAAATACATAAACGAATTAAGTTTTAAGATAATAGGAGCTGCAATCGAAGTTCATAAAATAATGGGAAGAGGATTGATAGAAAGCGTTTATCATCAATGTTTAAAGGAAGAGTACTATCAGCAATTACCTGTAGATTCACTATGTGTAACCTATTCAAAAAGCGAAGCGTCTTTGACTTAGTATTAAAATCTATGTCTCTATGTGTTAAAAAATAATTACAGCCAACAGATAAATAATTTTAAAATAATAAACAATCAAACAATAGATTATGGCTTCACAGAAATACATAAACGAATTAAGTTTTAAGATAATAGGAGCTGTAATCGAAGTTCATAAGATAATGGGAAGAGGATTGATAGAAAGCGTTTATCATCAATGTTTAAAAGAAGAGTACTATCAGTAATTACCTTAGATTCACTATGTGTGACCTATTCAAAAAGCGAAGCGTCTTTTACTTAGTATTAAAATCTATGTCTCTATGTGTTAAAACATAATTACAGCCAACAGATAAATAATTTTAAAATAATAAACAATCACACAATAGATTATGGCTTCACAGAAATACATAAACGAATTAAGTTTTAAGATAATAGGAGCTGCAATCGAAGTTCATAAGATAATGGGAAGAGGGTTGATAGAAAGCGTTTATCATCAATGTTTAAAGGAAGAATTACGACTGCGTAATATAAATTTTGTGTCGGAATTGAAAATTTTTGTAAACTTTAAAGGAAAGGATTTAGACTGTGATTTTAGATGTGACCTACTAGTTGAAGATTTAATTGTTGTTGAGTTAAAAGCAGTAACAGAAATGCATCCTGTTTTTGAATCTAAATTGATGACCTATATGAAATTGTTAAAATCTCCAAAAGGAATTTTAATAAATTTTAATGCGTATAATATTTTTAAAGAGGGACAAAAAACATTCGTAAATGAGTACTACAAGCAATTGCCAGTAGATTAGCTATGTTGTCCTATCAAAAAGCGAGCGCCTTCCATTAAGCATTAAAATCTATGCCTCTATGTGTTTAAAAATAGTTCCAACCAACAAATTTTGATTATCTAAAAAAAATGAGTAGTATAAGCAATTGTCTGTAGATTAGCTATGTTGTCCTATTCAAAAGCGAAGCGCCTTTCATTAAGCATTAAAATCTATGTCTCTATGTGTTTAAAAAAAATCAACCCAACGAATTTAGATTATCTAAACAAAAACATATCTTAACTTTGTATCTAAAAAATCAGCAAAATGAAATCGCCATGATTCCAAAACACAAATTGGCGATACCATATTCAAATAAAAAAACAAATATTAGCTTCGTATGAAAACTACACTTTTTAAAAAAATAGTCGTTTGCATTCTTTTATTGAGTTCAGTATATAATTCATTTGGCCAGCAGGTTACTTTATCCAAAAATGCAACGATTAGTGTAATGACTTGTGGACTTGGAAACGAACTGTATTCTTTATTTGGGCACACGGCCATAAGAGTTCGTGATGTGGAGAATAATTTGGATGTTGTTTATAATTATGGTGCATTTGATTTTGATACACCCAATTTTGCATTAAAATTTACGAAAGGAGATTTGGATTATTTCATAACTAACAATCGTTATGTTGATTTTATCAACCAATATAGTTATGAAAAAAGAGATGTTTACGAACAGGTATTAGACATTCCATTAAATCTCAAACAAGAATTATTTGAAAATTTAGCCAATTCTATGTTGTCTGATGAGCGCTTGTATCAATATAAGTTCATTGATAATAACTGCACTTCGAAGGTAGTAGATGTGATTAATAAAACACTAAAAGCTAAAGTAATCACCAAAAAAGTAGATACGGATCAAACATATAGATCCATTTTATTTCCTTATTTTGATAATCATTTTTATGAAAAATTAGGAACAAGTATTGTTTTTGGAACAAAAGTAGATCAAATGGGAACTAAAATATTTTTACCATTTGAACTGCAAAAAAGCTTGGAACTCATCCAATTCCAGGGAAAACCTTTGTGTAAAGCAAATCAAACAATATTGAATTTTGAAGAAGAAGCACCAACTTCTTTATGGAATAACGCTTACACTTTCCTTTTTATTTTGGGATTTGTTACCATTATAAACAACAAAACAGTTGATTATATTTATTTAATGACAACTGGTTTATTGGGTGCGCTATTTGTCTTTTTAGGATTTTATTCCTTTCATCACGAGTTAGAATACAATTACAACATATTGCTATTCAATCCCATTCTATTGGTCGTATTGTATTTTTGGAGCACTAAAAATACAAAATGGACATACAAACTAGCCTCATTAAGCATCATTATGATCGCAGTTTATATCCCGATTATGATCACAAAAATTCATTTATTGATTGTTTCACCAATAATTGTCACCAACTTATTTGTCCTAACCCGATTAGCCATTAGAAACAAAAAACCGATTCCAATTATTATCTAAATCAAACTACTTTTATCTCTTAACATATCGTACTTCGTATTTCTCACTTCGTACCTCGTCCCTCTTACTGTCCTCTATAAAACAAAATCGTAGAAATAGTTTTAAAAGTAACATCCAAATCCAAATAAACACTACGATGCTTGATGTAATACAGGTCATATTGCAATTTGATCAGACTATCTTCTAATTTTTCTCCATACGAAAAATTAACCTGAGCCCAGCCCGTAAGACCTGGTTTAATAATATGGCGTGTTTCGTAGAAAGGCATTATTGCTGCAATTTTAGCTACAAATTCTGGTCGTTCTGGTCGAGGTCCGATAACAGCCATATCTCCTTTTAAAATATTGATAAACTGTGGGAATTCATCTATTCTCGTTTTTCTTAAAAATTTACCAAACTTAGTAATTCGGACATCATTAGTTGTGGCAAAAACCGCACCGTTTTTTTCAGCATTTTTCACCATTGTTCTAAACTTAATTATTTTAAAAACAATGCCATCTTTGCCTACTCTATCCTGAGTATAAAACAATTTCCCTTTATTCCAGAAAAGATTGCCCAGCAGAATTATTGGAATTAAAATACAACCTATCGTTAACCCAATTATAGACAACATAATTTCTAATAATCGAATAAAAGACAAATACAGTTTATTTTGATTACTGCGGCTAAAAGGGAAAAACCGATAAAAATCTCTCGATATATACTGGACAGGTATCCTTTGCGCCTTACTTTCATACACTTGTGTATATTCTCTAATACTTTTTCCTGATTCTAATAAATAAAGCAACTGATGGTATAAATCAGTGGTGATTCCATCTGTCTTTTGAGAAGCTACTATAATTTCAGAAATACTTTTTTTGGCGACAAACAAGGTAAGTTCTTCAACATTAACATGCTCAACATATTGATATTCCAAATCAGAAACCGAATTGCTATCTGAATTCACATAGCCAATAATTCTATAATGAGGATCGACACTTTCTAAACCTAAAACCAGCTCTTGTACTTGTTCTCTATCACAAACTAAAAGCACATTTTGAACAAACCTATTAGACGCTAAAAAACGTACATAAATCATTCTCCAAATGTATAGAGACAGAAAAAAACAACGTAAAAAAGCAGTAATTGTAAACGGCTATCGGGCAATTGAGGAGAAAAAACAGGCGTTAATAAATAAAATATTACGGTAACAGTAGCAGTCAAAATAGTACTTCGCAACACTTGAAAATGGTCACTAGCTACTTGAAGATTGTACATTTCAAAAATAGCTCCAAATACATTAATATAAATAGCTAAAACAATGATCCAATCAAGATTGTTCAGCGAAAATTGAAAATAATTGAAGTTAGGAATAAGTCCTAAACAAAATAAACCCAATAATACAAAAAGCACATCAAAAATTCGTAGAAGAATCTTCCGTTCAGAAATTTCGAAATGCATTTTTTTAGAAGTATTCATTATTTTTTTAAAATTTTAGTAGGTTATAGATTGGGTATTAAAATAAAAAAAGCGCATTATTTCAGGATATTCAGCCATTGTAATTTTACATCTTCCCATTTAAATTGTTGGGTTTTAGCTCTTGCGCTACTTGTAATTTCATCAAACAATTTAGGACTTTCAATTAGTCTGACAATAGCCTTTACCATTTTATCCACATCATTATCAGGAACTAATAAAGCTTCTTTTTCATTTTCTACTAAAAATGGAATTCCTCCAACAGTAGTAGAAACAACTGCTAGACCTAAAGACATCGCTTCAATCACACTTACTGGCATATTATCAAAATGAGTGGTATTTATAAAAATAGAATATTGCTTAGACAAATCAATCCAATCTTGTTTAGATAATTTTCCAGTAAAATTTACATCAACATTGAGAGCTGCAGCTCTTTGTTTAGTTTCTAATAAACTGCCATCCTTTTCAGGACCAATCATACAAAGAGTAGCTTCGGGATATTTCTTTTTTAACAAAGCGAAAACGTCAATAGCCATTATGGGATTGTATATTTTAGCAAAAGAACGAACCCATAATAAATGAGGAGAAGCTTTCTTTCTTTCCAAAAAAGGATAGTTTTCCAATTCAATCGCATTGGGAATATGATTCAAATTTTCATAACCAAAAACTTTGAATTGCTCAACAAGAAAAAGAGAAGGAGCCACATTTTGAAAAGAATTCTTAAAAATCATTTTACAGATTTTTCGATTTTTCTTCAGGCGAAAAGACAAATTCCCTCCATGTAAAATAGGAATATACTTTAATCCCAACAACCGACATAATTGAGAAGTGGCAAACGCATACCAAAAGTTTTTTGTACTATAAGTATCGATAAGCACATAATCAACTTTTCTATGTCTGAATACACTCCACAACATCGCAACAAACCGCAACAATTGATTTTTTTGTGAAGAACTATACCAAACCTTAAATCCCTCTTCTTCTAAAAGTGGTCCAAGAGTTTCGATAGTGGTAGGAGTTATCCCATGTTCGAACAACTTATTCCCTATGTATAGAAGATTTTTCAATTGATTTTTATGATTTTTAAATTTTCTTGTCATCCTAACGAAGGAAGACACGAACTATAGCGAATTGGCAAAGCAATCTCAGTCATACCACACAATCTTGTCATACCACACAATCTAATCTGCTGAATCTGCTAGATCTGCGTGCAAATAATTACTTAACTTAATGACCGTAACTAAACCCCATAACCAACAACACTTACACACATTCTTGTCATCCTGACGAAGGAAGGACCTCAGTAAGAAGCTCGACAAAGAATTTCCTAAAAGTATAAGAAAGACAAAGCAATAAAAAAAATCTGCTCAATCTGCAACCCGAGCGATAGTGAAAAGGCGAAGCAAATCTGCGTGCAAATAAATAAGTTCCTTAACTTAATAACATTGACTTACGAGAGTCTTCATCTTTTCTCGCAGAGACGCAAAGGCACAAAGTTCAAAACGTTTTTTTTGCGTCTTGGCGCCTTTGCGAGACTTAGATTAAAAAAACAGAGAGAAACTCTTAACTTAATGACATTGACTAAATTCCAAAACTCACATCCCACAACCCCATCAACCTACCTCACTCCTCCCCACATCAACTTTTAACAGTGAAAGAGCATAAACAAAAGCAGGAGCTGCCAATCGCATAGCAGCATGATTAATAGTCAGTAACCAAAAAGCTAAAAAAGAAAGTGCCAAAATATTGCGCCGATCCAGCATAAATAAAACTAATGGGGTGAAGAATAAAATAAGTAAATCTAATAAACCCAATGAACCATGTTCGGCCAGCATTCTCGTGATTTCATTATGAGAAGCAGACACGATTCCTGTTTCTTTCTCTCTAATTTCTTTATTTCTGCCAACTCCAACTCCCAAAATTGGATTATCCAAAAACATTTGTAATTCCGAAGCAATAAGATCTTCTCTACCGCTCAATTTACTTTTCTTTTCCCTTCCTCTGGCATCCTGATTGGCATAACGTTTATTAATTAGTCCATTGGTTTGAATAGAACTATAACTCCAAACTCCTAAGCCAGCCAATAATGATAGCAAAATTATAATTCCGATTTTAGGCCTTGTTTTACCATTAGCCTGAAAATACATGATAATCAAAAGAATAAAAATCATTGCTATTGCTGTCATGATTCCTCCTCTGGAAAAAGTTACAATTCCTCTAAAAGCAAAAAACATAACTAATCCAGCGTTTATAGCTTGCAATAATTTGCCTTTGGAGTTAAATACCATTTGAACAAAAAAAACAAAAATTCCTAATCCCAGTATGGTTGAAACTTGATTGGGGCCAAATCCTCCTGATGTTTCAAAATTAGATGTGGTACCAGTCACTACATCTCTTACACTGGGAGTATACAAAAACAGGTAAACGAGTATTGAAATTAACGGCATGCTAAATGCAGTAATTACATCTAGCAATCGGTCAAAAGATATTTTTCTTTGATAGCAATAGATGGCACTAAATCCTAAACAAACAGGGCCAGAAAGATTAAATGTAATTGCTTTCCTAACATCAGTATTTAAATCAAAAGTGAGAGTAGCTAAAATTATTCCTGGGATCAATAACAATAGAAAAAGCCAATACACAAATGCTTTTTTTGAAAATCCGGAATAAATCATACCAACGAACATAAATAGCAATATCAAATATTTTCCAAATTCATTCAGAAGTGCTCCATCAGTCATTCTCAAAAGCACCTCAACACTTATGACATATGCCGATAGTATAAGAGCTTCATTATTCCTATTTTGCGTTTTGATGATATAATAAATCCCAAAAGCTAATATCGATAGCGTATATAGTTTGGAGAGAAATGGTAAAATGAATACCAATACTCCAATAGAAGCATGAAATAATAGTAAATAAATATAAAACCTTTCCTCCTTTTTCATCGAAAGTATTTATTTGTCATCACAACTTTAAACAATTTTAATTTCTAAACTCTCTTAAACAACTTTAAACTTATTCACCCACAACTCATAACCCATAACTCATAACTCACAACTCATTTCTCCCCTAACCATTCCAAATATTTCCTCACTACACTCTCAGCGGTGTAATCTTTTTGAATAGTATCAAAAAGTGCATTGCCAAAATCAGTTCGTAAAGCTTCGTTTTCGATCAATTCGAGTAAGGACTGGTAAAATAATTCTGATTCATTAGAATCTACAATAAAACCATTTTTGCCATGCTGCACAATCTTTGGAATTTCACCAACATTCGTAACAACAACGGCTTTTTCATATAAACCATATTCCAAAAGCGCTACAGGCAAACCTTCTGATTGTGAAGTCAAAATAGCTATAGAGGTTTGGTTAAGGATGTTTCCGATGTCGTCTTTTGAACCATAAAGAAAAACCGTATGCTCTAAATCATACTCCTGTATTAATTGCTTAATTTTAATCGAATAATCGTCTTCAAAATCTTTACCAACCAAATGAAAAGTCCAATCAGGATAGAATTGTTTTAATTTTTGTGCTACTTTTAAAAGTAAAAAATGATTTTTTTGTTCTCTTAAGTTGGCCAAAGATACAATGCGTTTTTCATTGATTCCCTTCAGAATGGTAAGATTGCTAACATTAATTTCTTTTACAGAAAAATTAGACAAATAAATAACATTCTTAGCTTTTAAAATTTGTTCTGACCAATTTTGAAGATTCTGATTAACAACAATAACTCCTTTAAAAAAAGAAGTCGTTAGTTTTAATACAAAATGAGGTCTTGTCTCTAAAAATTCATTATTTCCATAATGATCATGTCTTATTATTATCAAGGAGGGATGAATCAATTTCAATAAAAAAGCTAGAAAAAAAGAAGTACTATGGGCATGAATATGAGTCACTTTGTTTTTTAAAACATAAGACCGTAATCTAAAAACAGCATTCAAATCAAGTTTCCCTTTTTTGTTCAAAAATAAATAAGAAACATTCGGACCAATTTGATGTAATAAAGAACCTTCCTTTCTGGTAGCAACCAATCCAGAAAATGCAATCTCATCTGCCAAAGAATTAGCATAATTAACCGCCATACGCTCTGCACCACCAGCTTCCAAAGAATCTATTAATTGAAGTATTCTCATTTTATTTCTTTTGCAACAAAATATTGATACTTCCAGCCATTAACTCTTCATCTGTATATTTAACAAAATCTTTATGGATTTTTAATTTTTTGAATTTTTTAAAATTTTCAGATTCGAAATTAATAGTATCATGTTCAAAAAATACAATTTCAAATTTATCTCTGAAAAGTTCTAAATATTGAGGAAATCTTAATCTATTATGAAAATCAAATTTTGTTTGTATTTGATTCCATTCATCTTCGCTATATTTTAAAAAATCCTGTAAGGAAAGCGATGAGTCTGTATATGCTCTATGATCACTCGGTGAAATTAAATGCAAAATATGGCTTCCTGACTTTAAATTTGTAAATAAAAAATCATGAATTTCAATTATACTTTTCAAAGGAACATGTTCTAATACAAATCGAGATACGACCATATCAATGTTTTCCAAATTTCCATAGCAAATATCTATTTTTGGAAAATAGGAAACTTTTTTCAGTAAAGGATACTTTCCTTTATTTTCAATGTCCATATTAAAGCGTTTCTCATAATATTCGTTTAATTTTTTAATTTGTTTTTTGTCATAATGCTCATTTATATCATATGTATCTACATAATTAGCATTACCTTCAAGAATCAATTGATATGGAAAAATTGGTGCCCATCCTGATCCCAATTCTGCAATTCTGGAACCTTCTAAACTTACATTATTTTCATCTAATATTCTTACTATCGTTTCATAACTTCCATTAGTAGATTGAATTTTATCTTCAATTGTCAATTTACTACCCATATCTTGCAAAAAATGATACAAAGAGTATCCAAAACAATTAGGAAAGAATGACAGTATTTTAAATATTTTGGTTTTAACAGTATGTTTCATGTTTGTAGCATTTTCTTTATTTCGTTTTCAAAAAGATCCACAGTATAATTCCTTGACCAATCTGATGCCCTTTTACTTTTTTCCAGGAAATTAAATTCGTTTTCTAAAATTGTTCCTAACTGTTTAACATCATTTTCAAAATCCATTTGCAACAATAGTCCTCTGTTTCCAAAATCCAACATAAAAGGCACACAGGAAACGGAAGTAGCAATTGGAACACAACCCCAAAACATTCCTTCGGCAATAGCTTTTGGCCAACCTTCACTTTTAGATGGTAATACTACAAAATGACTTTTTTGATACCCTGCTTTTACAGCATCTTTAGATTGATTTCCTTTTAAATCAATAATTTTCTCTAAATTATTTTTTAAAATATAATTTTCTAAAAACTCACGTTCAATGCCTTCTCCATATAAATCCAAATGAACAGCATATCCTTTCTTAAATAATCCTTCAACCAACTGAATAGCGTACAAGGGATTTTTACCTTTTACCAATGTACCAACAAAAATGAAACGAATAGTTTTGGCTAGTGATTTTTCTTGAAACGAAACTTTATCTGCTTCTAAATAGGTAGCGGTAAAAAACGGTTTTATATTTTTAGACTGATTTTCCCATTCTCCATAGACCAATACTTGCATATTTCTAGTTAAAAAAGTATTGCCCAAAATCCATTTTTGCAGTCGGTAACTCCAAGGCTGTTTAGCTTTCGGATCCCAATTCCCTGCATATTTGGCTGTTTTTGGTTTGCTAGGAAATAATATTTGAACCAAACAACCTAATAATCCAATATTACCAGGACAGCGCAAATGGATATGATCGGCTTGCAACATGGTTTTATATAGTTTCCAAAAGATCTTTGGAATTTTTATGATAGCACTTAAAACGGCATATAGCCCTAACAAACTTATTGGTTGAATCGTTACAAATTGTACATTATGGTGGTCATAATCGCAATCAATAGCTGAAATGCTTTTTTTTTGTAGAGAAGCAACGACAATTAACTGATCAACATATTTTGCCCAAATATTCATTTCATTCACATATGGTGAATAAGCGAAATACTGATTTTGAGACTGAACATGAACAACATGAGTTATTATCGCAAATTTCAAATCTTAAATTTTAAAAGTTTTGTAATTACAACTGTTGGCTCCAAATGCTCTTTAAAATATTTAAAAGCATTCGTTTCTAATTTTACCCTTTTTTCAGAATCATCAATCAGCCTATTTATTTTACATAGATAATCTTCAAAAGAATTTTCATCAACATATACAATGTGAATATCATTATCTAAAGGACTTGGCAAAATATTTTTATGATTTGTTGAAATAATTACTTTGCCCATTGCCAAAAACTCTGCTAATTTCCAACCATGACAAGATAAAACTGCAGGCGTATTAAATACAAATTCAGATTTTTTTGTTTTAGAAAAATAAGATTTTAAATCAAATCTATTTGAGGTTAAGAAGATATCAAACCCTAAATTATTTCCATCTTTTCTAGGAGCAAATCCTCCCTCAAAAATAATTCTAGAATTTTCTTTACAAGCCTTAATATAATTATATCTATTAGTGTTTGTCTGTAATTCATTTTTCCATATTGAACTTATAAAAAAAATATAATTATCTAAAACTGTTTCTTTAGAATAATAATCTTCCATCCGTAACCTTTTATACTGCCTCCAATAATTAGCTAAATAATCACGTTTATTTGAAAGTACATTTTTAAAATTAAAAGTATGCTTCATTCCTAAATATAAAGATTGGTATAAATTCCAAAATTTAATACCAAAACTAGGACCAATAGGGATTATTTTAGAGCCCAAATCTATGGGAATATCATTTGGATTGTAATTTATTTTCCCATAAACATCACACCAAACCAATTCATCTTTCCAAATTTCAGTTGTGTCCCTTGAATCTATAACAACTTTGACTTCGTTTTCATTATCATACTGAAAAATTACAGCAAAGGTATTTTGTCTAAATTTAGGAAACTTAGATATATTGTAAATAATTTTGTTTTTTCCAAATAAATCTTGGATTCCTTTTACATAAAAAGAATCATAAAAAGCATTGAATAAACCAAAAATATAAACCTTTTTAAGTTTATTCATTTCAATGAAGGTTTGTTAAAAATTGAACTCCACCACCCCACAGTTCTTCCTATTGCTTCAGTAAAAGCCTCTTCTCGTTTGGATGTTGTAAATGTATTTGAAAATCGTATTAAAGTAAGTAATATAGTTATGGCATGCCATTTTAATTTTGTTTTAACCGACGGTTTTGGATTCTTAACTCTCCATAAATACCAACCATTTCTAACGACCATTTTCCCATATTGGTATTGATTAGGTCTTCCCGATGGATGGTGAAAATGACTTAATTGTGCTTTGGTATTAATTACATTTTTACCAAATTGTAGTGCCCTAATACTAAAATCAGCATCTTCATACAAACCATAACCTTCAAAATAAGAAGAAAAACGAATCGAATCAAAAACCTTTTTTCTAAAGGCAAACGACATGCCTATAAGCAAATCTACTTCATAGGTTTGTCCATTTAATGGAAATCCACAGGTTCTCCCATGTGAATAATCAGGCATTTTTCCTGGTCCTAAATTAGACTGCAGTCCAAGATAATTACGAACGACATTTCGTTGTCCTTCTTTATAAACAAACCCATCCCATTGATAATATTGATATTTATTATATTTGATACCGGACTGAATCAAGCTCCAACGATTTTCATTAATAGCTACTCCTCCTACTCCGGAAACACCTGGATTCGCTTCAAAAGTTTTAATCAATTCTTTAAAATAATCAGGTGCTAAAACAGTATCATCATCTAAAAAACATACGATTTCAGTTTCTGAATTTAATTTTTCAATGCCAAAATTTCTCTGTTTAGTCAAACCTCGATTCTGTGGCGGAACAAGATAATAGTTTAAATTCTCAAAATGATTTTCTTTTAAAATGGTTTCTGTTTCATTATTGACTGAACCATCAATAATCAAAATTTCATCTGGATATAAAGTTTGCTGCCGAACCGATTGCAACAATTGAAGCAATGGTTTTGGGCGCATGTAGGTACAAATGACTAGGGAAAATTTCATTGTTTTTCTTTATTTTATTGAATTACCCTCTTATAGAATTCCAAACTTTGTTGTGCTACAACTGAAATGCTAAATTTTCTTATAGTTTTTTCTCTGGCAGAAATTCCAAATTCCTTACGTAGCAAAGCATTAGAAAGCAATAGATTGATTTTGAAAGCATATTCCAAATGGTCTTTAGGATGAACCAAAAAACCATGAATATCGCTATCAATCACATCCGTTGCCCAACCAATATCAGAAGCAACAACTGCTTTTTGCATCGCCATCGCTTCTATCCAGGAAACAGGTAACGCTTCCGCAAAAGAAGGAAAAACACAAACTGTCGCTTCAGTAATGTACTTTTGGATTTCGTGGTACGGAACACTTCCCAAATAACTCACATGGGATAAAGCTTGTTGCGAAAATAAAGCTTGCATCATTTCCCAAGTAGAGCCTGAACCTGAAATAATATCTGGCACATCTTTGCCTACGAGGATTAATTTTACTGTTGGATTTAACTTTACCAATTCGTTAAAAATAAAGGACAACTCCAATAATCCTTTTTTTCGTATCAGACTTCCAAAATACAAAACAGTATTCGATAATTCTTTAATCAAAGTATTTGGTACAAAAGAAGCTATATCAATTGAATTAGGAATAATAGTAAATTGTTTTTGCAAACCGAAAACTTTATTCGTTTTATCTGCTGTAAACTGGCTCACAGAAAGTAAAGCATCCGCATTTTGAAGCGCTCTTTTTTCGTGAAATTTATTTTTCCATTTTACTGGACGATTATCCAAGTGGCAAAAATAAGTATCAGAGCCATGTAATTTAATAACAACAGGACACCTTTCTGGTTTGATAAAAGAAGTAATCCCAGTCCAGTCTGGAGCTTCAACCAAATCGATTTCTTTCTCTAAATAAAGCTGGTTAATAACTCTTTCTATTTTTTTACGAGTTAAATACCAAGATAATCCTTTGAATTTTACATTCTGAATTTGTTCAATTGTGATTCCTTCATCATCAAAAACAGCATCTTCTCTTTGTCCATAAACCAATACACGGACTTGACAATTTTCTTGTAAAAGTCCTTTCGCTAAATTTTTTATACTAGTACCTATACCTCCAGAACTTCCTGTTTTAAAATGAGGGTATTCTGGAGTCAAAAAAGCTATTTTCATTAAATTATTTTTTGGTAATATGCGCTGTCATAATAAGCATAATCTCATTAAGTAAAGAATATCAAAATTGAAAACGCAGATTTCACAGAAAAAAATCAGCGAAATCTGCAAGATCTGCATGATAAAAAAATTTTTAAACTTTAATAATAACACTGATATCGAACACGATCAATAGACTATCTATTAAAAAAATCTTTTAGTATTCGCGCTGTAAACAACTTTGCGCCTGTATCATTCATGTGCCCACAAGAAGAAAAATATTTATTCTCAACTATCACATTTTCATAATTATAAATCTCCGGATAAGCTTTTTTAACTTTATCAAAATAGTTCATTCCTACAACATTTTCACACATGGGTGTCATTACAACAATAAGATTAATTTTATTGGCCTTACAGATATTTTTAATCTCTTCATAATATTTATTGTGAGGTAAAGGTTTTAAACTTACGATATTATTTTTCATATTCGCATTCGGATTATTACCTAAAGGACGATATCCAAAATTATCCAAAGAATTTATTTTTTTATTAATTAGATTACAAAACATTTCCCTAATCCCAATGATAGTTCCAAATTTAATATATCTATAGAACGGAATATAATATACTTCTTTAAAATTGTCCTCTTGCTCAAAATGTTTCTTTATAATATCCGAATTATGAATATAGGGCAGAAACATTGCATTGACAGCTCCTGCTGTCTCATTGGATAAATTTAAATCAGCTTCTAAGATTATATTTTTAATTCTATAATGACGCTCAATCATCATTTTTAGAAGTAAATCAGTTTCTAATAAATGTGAAGCACTCATTCCGTAATTAAAAGTTTTTAATCCTTTATCTTCAAACATTTGAGAAACAAAATGATTATGAGCACGTGATGATCCTAAAATTACTAAGTCGTAATTTCTATTTTTTGAATTATATACATAATCAATTTTTCCTCTATCCTTAGATTGTAAAAAAACAATTGTATAAAATCCGTCCAAAAGAATAGCACTCAAAAGTGTTACAAACAAAATACAGATTATATAAACTAAAAATTTCTTCATTAAAATTGAAAATAAATAAATTCTTTATAATTTGAAAAAGTTCCAAAGGCCATTATTGAAGCAATTGCTAAAGCCAACTTCAACACACTTCTTTTTCCTGAAATAGGTTCTATTTTAAAACGATTATTCCATTCAACTAAAACAAATAATCCAATCATTAATAGTAGTTCATAATTATACCTATCATTATCTAAGTATTGAAGGCTAAAATTCCTAGTAAGGATGATACGTTTTAAATATAAAATAGCATCATTTATTGTTTTAGCTCTGAAAAACACCCAAGCTACACAAGTCAGTAAAAAAGTATATATAATACTCAAAATCACTTTTACAGAATAAAAATTCCATTTTAATTGCACAGCTTCAATGTTATTGCGATTTTTATTTGATAGAAGCAAAGGCAAAAAATATACGGCATTAATGAATCCCCAAGCCATATAAGTCCAATTGGCACCATGCCAAAAACCGCTAACTAAAAAAATAATAAAGGTATTTCGAATTTTCATCCAGATTCCGCCTTTGCTTCCTCCTAGCGGAATATACAAATAGTCTCGAAACCAGGTGGTGAGTGATATATGCCAACGACGCCAAAACTCTGCAATATCTCTGGAGAAATACGGATAATTAAAATTCTTCAGCAAATCAATTCCAAACAACTTGGACATCCCCAATGCCATATCTGAATAACCCGAAAAATCTCCATAGATCTGAAAAGCAAAATAAACAGCTCCCAAAATTAATGAGAGTGAATTCATAGAAGGATAATTATCAAAAATAGCGTTGGCATACGTAGCACAAGTATCAGCAATAACAACTTTTTTGAGTAATCCCCAAATAAACTGGTGAATTCCTTCTTTGGCTCTATCGGAATCAAAAGTACGTTTGACCTTAACTTGTGGTAATAAATGAGTGGCTCTTTCAATTGGTCCTGCAACCAAAAGCGGAAAGTAACTCACAAAAAGCGAATAATCAACAAAATTATATTCGGCTTTGATACGTTTGTAATAAATATCGATTACATAAGATAAGCCGTGAAAAGTATAGAATGAAATCCCAACAGGCAAAACAACATCTAATAAAAATGGGCTTGCCTTGAAACCCACGCCCGTAAGTAATTCTGCAAATGAATTGGCGAAAAAATTATAGTATTTAAAAATACCTAGAAAACCAAGATTGACAGAAATACTGAGCCAAAACCAAAATTTACTGATTTTTTTAGTCTTACTTTTTTCAATTCGAATTCCAGTGTAGTAATCCAAAAAAGTGGAGAAAACCAATAGAAATAGAAAACGCCAGTCCCAACAAGAATAAAAATAATAACTGGCAATGATAAGCACCGCATTTTGAGTTCTTTTTGTTTTATTAAAAACAAACCAATACAATATAAATACTAGGGGTAAAAAAATGGCAAATGCCAGAGAGTTGAAAAACATAAAAAGGGTTAACTATTTTGTAATAAAGTGCAAAGAAAGGAATTATTCTTTAGAAATAACGGACTCAATTCCCTTCCAAATTCGTTTTGATGCGTTTTGAGGAGGATGCTGATTAATAATCTGGAACCATTCCTCAGCAGACTGAATAGTTGTATCATTATCCAACAATGCCTTTTGAATTACTGATACAATACATTGAGAATTATCAATCCAATGAACTGTTTTTTTGTTAGGCATAGAACGAAAATGAACAAAATTATAAATCTTAGCAACTGACCAATCCTTTTTTTCTTTATTGGCGACATTATAATTTATATAAGCACAACTTTTATGACGAGCTACATAATCAAATACCATCGATGAACCTAAATTAATAACAAAATCGGAGTGTTCAATCGTGTTCATCTGTAATATTAAATCCTCTGGAGTTGGTAGAACTGCATTCCACATTTCACCTTTTCTTTCCCATTTTGGCGCTATTGGAACGATGATGTCCTTATAATCTTCAAGAGTTTTATCATACCTATTGGAAAAATCAACAGGACATCTTCTGAAAATAATCCCTAAAGAATGACCTTGAGTATTTAAAAACCGTACTGCTTTTGCAACATCCAGCAAATATTGAGAATCGTCAGGACAGGTAGTGATGTCATTGCCTGAATAACAGATATACTTTTTATTTAAATCAAGTTGATAAGTTTCAAAGAATTTTTGTTTTGGAATGAGTTTACTATCATCAAAATGGGACTCAAATTGTGGTGTTCCCGTAACTATAATTTGATTTTCATTTATATAAGGATAATAAAATCGTAATTCTTTTTTCATGTGTTCACTCCATACAAAATAGTAATCCGTTTCAACAACCATAGTTGCTTTTGGCAGATTATCCCATGAAAAAATAAAAGTAGCTGTAGTGATACCCAAATCTTGAGCTGCTAATAAAGGAGCAATACTGGTAGATAGCCTTTGATTAGTGGAAAAAACAATAGCAGGATTTTCCTTTTGTAAAGTTGCTAAACATTGATGATAATAAAGAGTTTTTCGTTCACTTTCCTTTATTTTTCTTCTAATTCTCTTCAAGCCAATGTTTGAAGAATGAGTTACAATCAACATCTTGGCGAAACAGTTTTTGACAATTATTTTTGTTGTTTTATAGGAAAAAGGAAAACGATAACTATCATATACTTTATCCTTTGTTTTTCTTATAAATAAATTCAGTTCAATTTGGGTGCGGGCATTTTTATAAATTGCAGTAAAAGGATGGAGTTTAGTATTTTTTATTTTGATCTCAGAAAAACCTAGACTAGTCAAATCAAAAGGAGTAGTATTCCAATATACAACATCAAAACCTTCAGATTTTCCAATTTCATAAAAACCAGTGTAGGCAAAGTTTCTCAACCCTACACCATCTCCCATTAGTATGAATATTTTATTATTATCCATTATTAAAAATTATTCTATTTTCTTAATTCAATTCCTTCTACACTATTCACCCATTGCCAAATATAAAAACTATTGTCTTGATTGCCGTTTTTGTAGTTTTTCCAAATGTGCTGAACTTGCTTTTTATTCACATAATCCAAATCCAAAAACAATTCAATTTGACTATCAAAATAATCTCTCAATTCATTCGAAATCCATTCTCTTTGTGGAGTTTGCAAAGCACGTTTTGGTGCTAAAGCAATAGAATCGCCAAGCCTGTTTTTTACTAAATCACGCAACAACCATTTGGTTTGTCCATTATACAATTTCTTATCTTCAGATTGTGCAAAGGCTAATTCAACCAAACGATAATCTAAAAATGGTTCGCGCAATTCAGTACCATGCATCATGCTCACTCGATCATTAAATCGTAATGCACGTGGAATTTTGGTATAAAATAAATCACGATATTGAAGATTTTGCAATCGGTTATCAAATGGTGTATCATAAATTTCTTTTGCCGCAAACTGCAATAATTCATAATTAATGGCTTCAGGTCTAATTGGAGACGAATTAAGTCCTTGAATAACATGATTACTTTTATTGTGATAATAATCATAACCTGCCCAGGCTTCGTCCATCCCTTGTCCGTCAAGAATTACTTTAATCCCTTTTTGGCTTGCCGATTGAAACAATAAACTATAAGCCAATGTTGGAAAACCACCAAAAGGCTCATCTTGATAATAACTTACTTTTTGAATTAACTCTGGAATAGCCTTATAATCCAAAAGTACCTTATGAAGTAGATAAGGAGTTGTTTTCATCAGTTCATTGACCCACGGCAATTCGTCATAAGTGGAATTATCTGAATAGAAAGTAAACGCTTCAATTGATTTTTGCGAGGGTAAATTTTGATGCACTAAATGGATTAAAGTAGAGGAATCCAATCCTCCGCTAACATTCATCCCTAAAGAAACATCAGCTCTGAAACGAAGTTGAATAGCATCTTTTAATAAAGCTTCGTAACGTTCTTTTAGTTCTCCTATAGGCAACTGCTTAATTGTTGAAATTCTTGCAGGAAAGTCATACCACAGCTGCGATTTAACACTATTAAAATCTAAATTTTCTGAAAAATGGATTTCAAAAAAATGTCCAGCCTTTAATGGGCTTATGTTTTCAAAAAAAGTTTCGTCAGGCAATCCATAAGTTCCAAAAGAATAATAGTTTGCCCAAACTTTTTTGTTAGTTACTCTCGGAATTCCGGCAGCAAAAAGTGTTTTTATTTCACTCGAAAAATACAGCTGATTTTCAAAAATAGTATAATAAAATGGCTTTACACCAAAACGGTCACGCGCAGCAAAAAGAGTATTCTCCTTTTTATTCCAAATAGCGAAACTAAACATTCCATTGAGTTTATCCAGCATTTTGACATTCCATTTAATAAATGCGGCTAATAAAACCTCTGTGTCTGAATTCGTTTTAAAAGTATAGTCTTGTTGTAATTCCTTTTTTATTTCAGGATAATTATAAATTTCGCCATTAAAAACTATACTATAATTACCGCAAGTACTGTTCATAGGTTGATTGGCACTGTCGGACAAATCAATTATACTCAAACGATTGTGACCTAAGACAATATTTTGATCGCTCCAAAAGTGAGTAGCATCTGGTCCACGATGTTTCTGGGTCTCCAGCATCAATTGTATAGTTGATACATTTTTAGGATTCACCCCTAAAATCCCTGTTATTCCACACATTTAAAGTAATGATAAAATAGTTGGTAATTTTTGCTCAGCGACAATCCAATCTTCTATTGTATCAATATTAACATACAAATCGGGATTGCTTTCGACATAACCCAATTGTTTCCCATAAAATGTACCTTTTTTTATGAATTCCATTTTAGTCACATAAATAGCACCATCTCTAAAAAACGCTTTAGGTAATTCTTGCCTTCTTTTAATAATTTCATTTTCTCCGGTAGCTATTTTTAATACTCCTTTTTCATCCGGCTCAAAAATCCAATGTGGATTGAATTCGTGAGGTACTGATAAAACAGAAACTAACGCATCTAAATTGGTAGAAGTAAACTTTGCAACAGCTTTATTGATAAATCCTCTTTCTCGAAAAGGTGATGTGGGTTGGAGAAGACAAATGGAATCAAAAAATTCATTTTTAGATTCAAAAAAATCGACAGCGTGTTGTACAACAGCAATACTAGAAGCTGTATCATTTGCTAATGCAGCAGGTCTTAGAAAAGGCACTTCGGCACCAAAATCTAATGCAATTTTAGCAATAGCTTCATCATCAGTTGAAACAATAATTTTTGCAAAAATAGTACTGGCGATAGCTTGTTCAATTGAATAAGCTATTAAAGGTTTGCCTCCAAGAATTTTGCTATTTTTTCCTAGCACTCCTTTAGAACCGCCACGAGCTGGAATTATGGCTAGAATTTTCATTAATACATTATAGTTTTATGAAATTGCAAGGGCAATGTTGACAACAAATTAGCAATAGTTGAACCCGCATCTCCTCCACCATAAACAGCTGATATTTCAGATTTTCCATTCTTTAAAATAGATGAAATAGCATCAATTATTTGATCTTTATTGTAATCCACATCAATTACATTATTTCCTCTGTCGCGTTTATTTTGACGTGAGCCAATATTAATTACCGGTACTCCCAGATAAGCGCATTCTCGTATTCCTACACTGGAATTTCCAATTAAGGCCTGAGCATTATTTAATAAAACAAGAAAGTCATCGCCTTCCATATTTTTAAAAAAATGGACATTTTCTAGTTTGTTTTTCTCTCTAAAACTTCTAATCCCTGTTGAAGTGCCGTCTGCTCCGGCATCAACATTCGGCCAAAACCATAAGGTTGGCATATTCAATTTCTTTACTGCCCCAAGGGTTTCTTCGATATGTTTTCTGGAATTTTGATATTCCGTCGTTACAGGATGCTGCATAACTACCAGATAACCATTAGACAAATCAGGCTCCGCACCAACGCCTCCATACTTTTGATAAGGATCAAAATTCAACCCTTGTATTTTAGCCACATCGGATGCTATATCAATAGAGGGGCAACCTGTATTAAAAACAAAATCAGGGTTTTCCCCTAATTTTATGACTCTTTGTTGAGCACTTTCCGAGGCTACAAAATGATAATCGGCCAATTTGGTAATGGCATGACGTACTTTTTCATCAATATTGCCTGTCACTTCTCCGCCTTGAATATGTGCCAAAGGAATATTCATATAAGAAGCAGAAATAGCAGTAGCCATAGTTTCAAATCGGTCTGCAACGGTAACAACTACATCTGGTTTTAGATTATCAAAAACAGTAGAAATCTCCAAAATTCCAATACCTGTCGTTTTGGCTGCTGCAGTCAGATTCTCTCCCTCTAATACGTTAAACACTTTAGCAGCAATGCTAAAACCATCCTTTTCTATGTAATTAACCGCAGATCCATAACGTTCCAACAAAGCTGAAGCTGCTACAACCAATTGCAATTCCAAATCTGGATGCTTTTGAATAGCCGTCAAAACTGTTTTTACCCGGCTATAGGAAGGGCGTGCGGTGATAACCACAGCTATTTTTCTTTTATTCATTGTATATCTTCTTCATTTAAAAAATCCCATTGATTTTTGTCAAAAGTAAGTTTTTTGCCAACAACATCGCTGAACTTTGAGGCATCAATTCCATACCCTTTAGGCTTTTTGGCTTCTAAATCGTCAATGGTTAAAATATGTCCTTTTGGTAATGGTTTATTAAGAGCTAATGATTTTTCAAAAATTTGTTTTAAGGCTGCGAAATTTTCATTGGAACTTTTATCTATTGGATGATCCAAAGCCAAACCTATATTTTTAACCGCTTTCACTAGTTCTTTAATTTCAGCTATAGTCAATGAAGATGCTGAATCGGGACCAAATTGTTGTCTGTCAAAAACAGCATGAAATTCCAGTATTTCCGCACCAAGAGCAGTAGCTGCAATGCAAGTTTCAATCTTCGCTGAATGATCTGAAAAACCAATCGGAACTTGATACCTGCTTTTTAATTCCTGAATAACGTTCAAACCAAAATTTTGTGCTTGAGTAGGATAAGATGTGGTACATTGCAAGATAGAATAGGCTACCCTTTTAGATTTTAAAAAAGCAACCGCAGCGTCTAATTCATCAAAACTACTCATGCCTGAAGAAAGAATGATTGGTTTTCCTGTACGTGAAATTTTTTCTAAAATCAGGAAATTAGTAACTTCTCCTGAACCAATTTTATAATGCTTCACACCTATTTCTTCTAACCAATCCACCGCCATATTACTGAAAGGAGAACATAAAAAATCTAAACCTGCTTCATCACAATGTGATTTTACTTCTTTCCATTGCTGTAAAGTAAAACCCATTCGTTTCCAATAATCATAACGTGTTTCATCTTCATATGAAAATTTTACCCGGAAAGGTTCAAACGGACTGCTTTCCGCTTCAGCAATATGCATTTGAAATTTAACCGCATCAATACCGGTTTGGGATAAAGCATCAATATACGAATGAATCATACCCAAACTTCCGTCATGAGCCTGACCAATCTCAGCGATTATAAAAGGAGTAGTTTTGTTTAATAACATATTTACTTAATTTACTTAGTATCTAGTAGGGATCATTTGAAATTTTATAATTACTAATGAGATTCGAATTTTGAATATCTACAACAACCAAAACAGAAAGTTATAAATTATCTTAATTTAAATGACCTTCGTAATCAAATTCCACTCCATTAGATGGGTGCCATAAAGTCAGTTGGTAAATCCTCATACTTATTCTACAATTATTTGAAAAAAAAAGGATCGGCTAGGTATTCCTATTTTTCAAATCCAGAATTGTCTTCTTCAAATAATCCGCTGATAAATATTCAAGTAAATCATTTCTATTCAAAAGGAGATTTTCTGGATTCTCTTTCCATAATTGGTACAGCATTTCAATAATACCAGCTATTTTAGCTACCCCATCCACTTCTGCCCAATAAGGATAATCATTACCTAATAATCTTCTAATTTCGCTATAATAAGGAGCCAACGATAAAATTACTTTATTCGCTTCTACGCAATGAGGAAATTTCCCCGGAAGAAAAGGGCTGATCTCTGATTTGGATTCTAAAATAACATTTACTGAAACGTTTTTTTGGAGTTGATATACGGTATCAAAGACAACATTTCCATTATAAATATAAATCTCGGGATGATTATCATATTGTGTAAGCATTTCTGAATGACTAGAAGCATTACCCAATAAAATTAATTTTGAATCCTTTTTTGCCTCTGGATTTTGATTTAAAAACAATATAAATCCTTCAATCAATCCTTTAGGAGAACGCTCTTTCATTAGATTTCCAGCATGCAAAATATTGAATTTTGAAGCTTCAAAATAACCTGGAAAACCTATATTTTGAATTTCAAGCTTTGCATTTTGATGCGGAATTACAACTCCTGTTTTTAGAAAATTAGGGAAATAACTTCCCATCCATTCCATTAATAATTGGCTCGGAAAAGCACTATATTTCGATTTTTTAGAAACTTGACTAAAAAAACGTTCCTTTTGTCTATACCCTGCCTGAATAAAATTATAAGGTCTTGGATAAAAATGAAACGGAAAAGGATCATGAACATAAGCAATCCATTTAGCATGCAATTCGGGAAACTTCAATACTGCATAATGAGGCCTAAAACTAGCGCCTTTACTCAAGGTCAACACCAAATCAGGTTGGAACTTATTTTTTTTCAAAGCCTTTAAAATACTATTAGTATCATTAAAAAAAGTAAACGAAAAACCAAATAATCTCTCCAGAAAATCGCTGATATTGATACCTGTATGGCGTTGAAAAACCCGTTGCAGACGGCTTAAAATATACAGAGGACTGTATTTTATTTCAGGAATAGAAAAACAAGTTATATCTGTTAACTGAATATTTTTTCGAGTGTAATGATAAACCAAAACTTCAAAACCTGCCTCAACTAAATTATGTATTAATGCCACATTTACTTTAGAACCACTACTATCTTCGACATTTATTGATTCGGCAACCACAAGGATTTTTTTCATAAATTAACTACCAATTTTCTCTCCAATCAATGTTTTCTTTAACCACTACTGCAGGATTTCCAGCGATAATAGTATTATTTGATAAAAAAACAGTTGAAATAACACTTCCTAGCCCTATTAAATTAGTTGAAACTATTTTGCTTCCTGGAGAAAAACAACACGAAGAACCAATATAGACATTATCTCCAATTGTAATTGATAAATCTTTTTTCTCATTTTTCGTATGCATTGAACCATGAGTCCAAAACTGGCTATTTCTCCCTGCAATCCATGTATTATCTCCTATTTGAATTGTATTCCATAAATCGAAATAGTGATTGTTTATTATTCTTGAATTAATTCCTATAGAAAAATTTGCTTCCCCATTAAAAATATTTCCTGAATGAATTGAAGTATTTGAGCCAATACGCAGTTCATTACATGAAAAAACATTATTATCAGCAATAAAAACATTATCTCCAATTCTTACTTTTTTGCAATTTATAATTGCCTTTCCAATTTTGACATTTTGACCAATCTTATAGCTAAATACCTTTTTGAAAAGAAAAACTTTAAATGCGGAGAATGGTATGTATTTTATAAATTTTAAAACAATGATTCTAATATTCATAATTTATCGAATAATGATTTTAGCACTCAATAAATAATCAACAATTTTTTTTGAGGCTAATCCATCTCCATAAGGATTAGGTTTCACAGAATCAAAACCATTTTCAAGATATTGTTTTACTTTTTCAATAATAATATCTTTATCGATTCCAACCAAAGCTGAAAATCCAGCCGAAACCCCTTCTGGTCTTTCAGAAACGGTTCTGGTAACTAAAACTGGTTTCCCTAAAGAAGGAGCTTCTTCCTGAATGCCTCCCGAATCGGATACAATCAAAAAAGATTGTTGCATCAGCCAAACAAAAGCAGGATAGGATAGTGGTTTGATAAGGTATATATTTTTTTGATTGGATAACAATTCATAAACCACATCCTTAACGTTAGGGTTTAAATGTACTGGATATACGATTGTAACTTCCTCTAGTTCTGAAATAGTCAACAATGCTTCACATAGATTTTTCATTCCATCACCAAAATTCTCTCGGCGATGTCCTGTTACCAATATTATTTTTTTATCAAAAGGAAGTTTTGTTTTTAACTCCTCTATTTCTGGGTGCTTATAATTGGCATTGCCAATTTTAGCAAATGTCCAAAACAAAGCATCAATAACCGTATTGCCTGTTTCTGCAATATCACTCTGAGATATTCCTTCATTCAACAAATTTTGAGAAGCCTGTTGAGTAGGAGTAAAATGCATATCAACAATTCTACTAGAAATTTGGCGGTTTATTTCCTCTGGAAACGGAGCATGTTTATTATAAGTTCTTAATCCAGCCTCAACATGACCTGTTTTTATACCCAAATGAAATGCCGACAAAGCAACCATCGACGAAGTTGTAGTATCACCATGCACCAAAACTAAGTCAGGTTTTTCTATTGTTAAAACTTCATCCATCTTAGATAAAATTTTTGCACTTAAACCATTTAAGGTTTGATTGGGCTGCATCAAATCAAAATCATAATGGGGAACTATTTCAAAAAAATCCAGAACCTGATCTAACATTTCACGATGTTGAGCAGTTACACATACTTTAACTTCAAAATTACTTTGTTGGAGTTCGTGATAAAGAGGTGCCATTTTGATGGCTTCTGGACGGGTGCCGAAGCAAAGGAGGATTTTCAAAATTAAAGTTTTTTTAGAATTCTTTTTTTAATTCTATATCCATAAATACGTAAAGGCAAAATTTTGTAAAAAAACCTCCATTTAATATTCTCAATAGATGATAATTGCATCGCCTCCATAATTTGTTCAAAAAGATTGTACTCTTTATATGAAACTGAAAAAATAATAAAATATCTCTTCAATGACTTTGTAAGCATATTTTTGAATGCCAAATTCTTAACAATCAACAGAGCTGCGTCATTTGTAGCTTGAACTCTTCTAACATCTTTACTATAAAATTCATTAGTTTGTGATTCTGAATGTTTCCTTGCGTATATTAATATTTTATTAATTGAGACCCCCCTTAAACTATTAGAAACTAATCTACTATAATATTCCCATTCTTCAGCATATAACAATTGATCACTGAATCGTTCAGATCCTAATGATTTCTTCTTCCACATCAGATTACAAGTATTAAAAGGAAGTTCATTATTGATAATCTTTTCAACATGCGTTTTATCAATAAAAAACTTATTCTCATCAATTACAAAATCGTCAAATTTTTTATAATCAAAATTATCATAAAAAACAGTTCTTCTAAATCGGCAAAAATCAATTGAATTTTGCTTAAATTCATTCATACACAATTCAAATGTAAACGGATGAATGATATCATCACTATCAAACCAAAAAAGATATTCACCTTTACTTAAATCTAAGCCAAAATTTCTACTACCATTTGCACCTTTTAAATATTGATTTGGTTTTACAAAAAACTTAAATCTGTCATCTTTTAAAAAAGAAGTAACGACTTCAATTGTATAGTCTGTTGAATTATCATCAATAATAATACACTCCCAAATCCCATATGATTGTTCAAGGATGGAATTTAAAGTTTCAGCAATAAGATGTGCCCTGTTAAAAGTAGGTATCACAATAGAAATTAATCCATTATTCATTATTCATTTAATTTTAATAAAATTCTTAAAAATTTTATATATTATTCATTTCAAAAAAAATCCACAATAATTTTAATTCCTATCTTGTTAACTAGATTTGTTTAAAATATCTTTTCGATCTTATTCCTTTAAATCACTTTTTAAATATATTATAAAAACATTTTTCACTTCTCTCAATGAAGATGTGATTTTATAAAACGCAGTTTTACTGTCAATTGCTTATTAATCTTTCATTGCCAAATCAATATTGGCGATTCAAACAAACACCTGTCTTTTACCTCATTTCTCCAAAATCAATAACATATCCTTTTAATCCACTCTTTATCTTTCAATTTCAGACTATTTAAATTTTAAAACTAGCTTAAACATTTTTATCAAAGTCTTAACATATCTTTTAAAATAATAATTAACAAGATAGAACTTGGTAAACTTAAAAAACAAAACTACTTTTTTTTTATTATTAAGAATAATTTTTTCTAATCTATAGAGTAAGACATCTCTCTGTTCGTTAGTGAAAAATTCACTTTTCATGACTAATAAATAATAATAATATTCAAAAGCGGAGATATATTTTATATCTAAATTATCCTTTCTGCTCGAAATGTTTAACCCACTGAGTCTAAAAAAAACCAAAGCTTGATTTATTGAAAAAATATATCCTTGAGTACAGCACTCAAAAACCGCTAAATGATCACTGTGCCAACCCAAATTCATATTTTTAAACTTCACATCTAGTAAAACTTTTTTTCTAAATACATACTCACTCAGTGAACTTCGTGTAGATCCTAAAGAAATTCGCATTAAAAACTGCACAGAATCTTCAAGCTCTGGATGCAAATAAGCATCAGAAATCATCTCATTATCATGGTTAATCACAACAGTAGAAAATCGGACAACGTTGCTCTCAAATTTTTCTATTTTACTTAAATTAGAGTAAAATTCTTCTACAACATTTTCTCCTAACACATCATCATCTCCCAAAATCATAACCCATTCTTCACTGTTTGATAGAGCAATACATCGTTCCCATTGTTGTGTCAAAGAAGTTCCTCCCAAATTGGTTTTAAAACGATAATAAACGAAATCAAACCTTCCTTTATAATTCTCTAATAAATTAGATGGATTTTGGTAACTAGCATCATCACCAATATAAACTTTAAAACGTTTATCAGTTTGATTACTCAATGAAGTTAAGGTATCTTCAAAGAAAATGATTTTATAATATGGGATAACAATAGAAAGCATCTACTTGAAAAATTTATTCGTTAAAGCTTTCATTTGGCTTTTAATTAAAATAGGAATTAATTTTTGCTTATTTAATGATGAATATTTATCAATAAATTCATTTATTGTTTTTGCCTCTATAAATTCTAATTTTTGCCATACTTTAGGTACTAAAGGGTGAAAATTAAAAATATTATTGAAATTACTTTCATCTAATTTTTTCCAAAAATTAATATAATCTATCGTATCAAAATCATCACGATGTCCCCAATTTTTAACTTTCATAATTATATCATTTTCTTCACGAGCCCATGATTGGTGAATAACTGAAATATTTGAGTAATGGTTTTTAATCCTTAAATTATTTCTTAAATAAGTATTAAAACCTTGATTAGTAATAAATGGAAAATGTTCATTGTTATCAATAAACAAGAAACCTGTATTTGTTTTTTTGAATAAAGTTACTAATTTACCGGTAATACATACAGGAGTAAATTTTGGAAAAAGCGTTAAATACCAATATTTTTTCAAATATTTAGCAACACTTTTAAAATCATAAATATATTCATCTACATCTAATTGTATCTTCCAGCCTCGTCCTAGTTTAGCTAATACCATATTCCGCTCACGGGTTTCATTTTCCATAGGAGTCAATTCAGGTAAATAAAAATTATCAAAATAGAATTCTATTTTATTTTTCAAATCAAATTGTTTCACTTCATCAAAAAATGACTGAGGAATATCAAAACTATTTCCACCCCATGTCTTTCTGTTTTTATCTATTGCTATCACAATCTTTTCGACATTATCATACAACTGTTTTACAGATGTATGTAACATAGCATAGTCATAAGAAACCAAATAACTTACTTTTATCATTCTTACTTTAATTAATTTAACTACATATTATTTTAAAAATGAAGACTTATCAATGTGATAATTCAAACCTTCTTTTAGCTAAATATTTAACTATGATATTAAAATGATAAAAAAAATCTTTTTTTGGAAAATTTAAATGAATATAACTCATTTCTTTACAGGTTATCCTATAGAATCCATGATTCCGCATAAAACTATCTACTCTTTTCTCAAATAGTTCACCCCCATAATTAGGGTACCTTTCTGAAATAGTATTTTTTTCATTATAAATTTTATTCTTAAATTCCTTAGTTTTTAGCAAATAACATTGGTCAGAAAATCCATACCCAACATAGAAATTCCCTAACTCAAATAGAGATTCTTCATTAGCATCTTTATAATTATAATTCCAAGTAGGATTTGCTACAATAATGTCTTTTCTCTCCTTAAAAATTTCAATAGCATTTTTTATCCAATTTGTTTCTTTTTCTCTTATAAATGAATCACTCGAAAAATGCAATAAATATTCAGTTTTACATAAATAAATGCTAACTAATTCAGCAATTGAATAATAATACCCTCTTTCAAAAGATTCCTTTTTTATTGCAAAAAACTCCAAAGCTTTATCTGCATATTCTTCAACAATATAAAAACAATCTATTATTCCATCATCAATTTTTCGTTGTGCATATTTTACAACTTCATTAATATTTTTAACATTATTGATAAACAAGACTCTCTCTTCAAACTGAAAACCACAATTATTTATCATTTTATTCAAATAATCTCCTAATAATATATACTTCCAATCATTTTCATAAACTTTTGTTTCAAATGTTATCATCATTTAACGGATTTGTCTTTATTAGTATAAGATAAAGACTAATTATTATATCGAATTATTTTTAAATTTGAATTTTACAGATCAAAATTTGTCATTAATTTTTAGATCTATATGCAAAAACATTTATTGCCATATCATAGTTTTCACAAACATATCCTTTATCTACAAAAGGATGTAATCTTGAAAAAGATTGCCGTAAATGATACCTAAAGCCTTTTCTCTTCAATAAATTCAACAACTCACCTAATTGTTGCTCTTTATTTTCAAAACTATGGTACTCTACAAACAAATTATCAATGTTGTACAATGAATCTTCACAATCCATTAAAACTTCAATTTCAGCCCCTTCAATATCAATTTTTAAAAAATCAATTTTTTGTCCTAATAAATCCTTCAATCTAAATGTCTCGACTCTTTTCGGTAAACAATTAGAAAAATCGGTCTCTACTCTGCCTCCCATGCCTTCATCAGTATAAAAAGATAAAGTTGTATTAGAAGACCAAACCGCCTTTTTGTGTAATTCAACATTTAATCCATAACTTTTAATGTTCTTTTCTAAATATGGGAGCACGGTTTCATCAGGCTCAAATGCTATAATTTTTGCCAAGGGATATTCTTTAGCCAAATAAAGCAAACTTAGTCCCATATTTGCACCACAATCTATAATAATCGGATTTGGATTACTCTGCTTAAATCTATAAATATTCTGTACAAAAAGTTCATTATATGTATCTAGGAAAGCCTGCCCGTGATGATAATAAAATGTGTTGCTAAGCAATTCTATTTCACCATGTGTTTCGCTTCCTCTGAGTTTCAGTAAGCTTTTTTGAATATCAGAGTAAAAAAGTGTCCTATATATTGAAATGATTTTTTTCTTTATTTCTTTTTTCATTTTTTTATTAGCGTGTGTCAGTCAGTCCAAAACAATTATAATTTATCATTAAATTCAGCAGAACATAAATAGTGTATATTCTTTTTTATTTTTTTTATATCCCAGTTCCACCATTGCTGCTTTAACAGACTTTCTCTTGTTACTTGACTAAACCTATATTTTATAAGACAAGCTGGATTCCCTCCCCATATTTCATAATTCCCAACGGATTTACTTACAATACTTCCAGCTGCAATTACTGCTCCGTCACCAATTGTAACTCCTGACATAATTACCGCACCTCTTCCTATCCAAACATCATTACCTATAACTACATTACCTTTCGTTGAAGGATGTCCTTTTATATCTTTAGCTTCAGGGAAAAAACCAGTCAACGCATTAAAAGGGTAAGTACTCATCCAATCTACTCTATGGTTTCCTCCTAAAAAAATAGTAACATTATCTGCTATAGAGCAAAATTTACCTATTTTTAAATTAGCATCTTCATTTTCAAAAATAACAGAAGGATTTCCGTATGTATAATCTCCTATTTCATACTTTCTTCCCTTAAAAAAATCTTTAGTAAAAAAAGGTATTGGTGGCTTAGGAGGAAGCACAAAACCTTTTATTTTGATAATTACTCTTTTTATAATCCTCATTAGTTCCAACGATGTGATATATATACTTTTCCAATATCAAATGTTTCCAAATGAGAGAATTCTTTAATATTCTCAACTACAGCAAAATTACAGCATCCCTCAATTATATCATATTGAACAATTGCTGGATGATAAATTATACAATTCAGCTTATAGAACCCTTTTACTAATGTTTCCTTCGAAATCGTTAATTCATAATTATTTTTTTTATGCTCCAACTCAATTTCGCAACTACAAATAGGTTGCTCTAAATTATCCATAATTCTAACTAATAAAAATTTATTCTTCTCAAAATATACATTAGAGTCCACTTCAAATTGAAACTTAATAAACTCTCCGCTACTAAAATTATTTGTATTATTTTGAACTTTTGCACTTTTCAAATAAATCTCTTTATTACTTCTATCAACATAATAATTTGAACTATTATCATTCTTCTTTTGATAAAAAGCTAATACATCATCTACTAACCCGTCACAAATTATCTTACCATGCTCCAAAACAATCCCCCTCGTACACAAACTCTTCACCGCCGCCATATTATGACTCACAAACAACACAGTTCTACCTTCTCCTTTAGAAATATCCTGCATCTTGCCAATGGCTTTTTTCTGAAATTCAGCATCACCTACAGCCAAAACCTCATCAATCACCAAAATCTCAGGCTCTAAAAATGCCGCCACAGCAAAAGCCAATCTCACGGTCATTCCGCTGCTATAGCGCTTTACAGGAGTATCTATATAACGCTCACAACCAGAAAATTCTATAATTTCATCCAGTTTTGAAGCAATTTCTTTTTTGGTCATTCCAAGTATGGCACCATTCAGGAAAATATTTTCACGTCCTGTCATTTCGCCATTAAATCCAGTCCCAACTTCAAGCAAAGAAGCAATTCGTCCGCGGGATTTAATGCTTCCTGTAGTTGGGGCAGTAACTTTAGAAAGAATCTTCAAGAGCGTAGATTTTCCTGCTCCGTTTTTACCAATAATACCAAGAACCTCACCACGCTCCACTTCAAAATTAATATCCTGCAAAGCCCAAACATAATCAGAAGTCCCTTTAGTAGAACGGTCATTGGTATCCCCTATTTTTAAATAAGGATCTTCCTTCCCGCGTATAGTATGCCACCAACGATTCAAATCGTGACTCAAAGTCCCGGTACCTACTTGCCCCAAACGATACTGTTTGGAAATATTTTCGGCTTTTAATATAATATCTTTTTCCAATTTTGTTTTTTTAATCTTGCCTTCCGACTTTAAATCTTTTAACTTTTTCTTAATATCTATTGTCTTTTACAACTTTAAGCCTTAAACAGTTAAACCCTTAAACAACTTTAAACTTTTAAACTTTAAACTTTTAAACTTTCAACTATTGCTTTTTTTAGCTTTGAACTACCGCTTTTGATATTTGTTAATTTCATTTTCAATAAAATCTTGCAGCACTTCTTTACTTGGCAATTGCAGTAAATATTTCGAAACAAATAACTTTTCATCCATTCCAGAAAGGGCATATTCTACAAGTTTGTTTCCCTTTTCAGTACACAACAAAATACCGATAGGAGGATTGTCATCTGCCTGTTTTACTTCTTCCCTAAAATAAGAAACATAAGTATTGAGTTGCGAAAGGTGTTCATGCTTAAACTGATCTACTTTTAACTCAACAATAATATGGCATTTAAGAATACGATGATAAAACACTAAATCAGCAAAATAATAATCGTCATCTATTAGGATTCGCTTTTGTCTGGCTTCGAAGCAAAATCCATTATCTCAATTATAAATTGTTACAAATGATTAATTAAAGATTCTTCTAAATCAGATTCTTATTAAATGGCTATTGGGAAGCTGAAGAAAATCAAAAAAATAAATCGATTTTATCGCATCAGATGGCTGCACTGGAATAATCTTCCTTTCTAATTCCTGAAATGCAATTTCTTGATTATTAGACAAACCCAAACGCTCAAATGACAATGTTCCTATTTGATGTTTTAATTCGGCAACATTAGGTTGTGTTTTAAGAATAACAAGTTCATAAAATTTGCGTTTGGTTGCGTCATCAATTTTCAATAGCTCAACAAAATGACTAAATGAAATTTTATTTACAATGGTATTGTAATACTTTTTTTCTTGATCCGAAGAATTAAATAATTGAGTTGCATTGGGACTTAACGATAAGTCAGTTCCTGACTGACTTATTTTAGTATTGAATAAGTCAGATGCAGTCTGACTTATTTGTGGATAGGTCAGAAAAAATTTTCGAGATTGCTTAAGATTAGTCTCTCCCAGCCCTTCTTTAATGTTTAGCTGTTTGGCTAATTCTATTATTAATTTGGTTCCGTATTGAGCTCTGTCTTCTCCATTTTGTTCAAATGCCACGATATAATAACCAATCAACCAATTTCTAACAGTTAAGTAAACATTTACGGACTGTATCGCACGCTGTTGCGTGGATTGATGAGCATATTGTATATTATTTAGTAAAAGTTCAAAATTCATAATTATGAATACTAGCCTAGTAACGTTACCAACTTCTTATTTCTTCTTCAAAAAAGCAATCCTCAATAATTTATTTTCCTTTTGTTTTATGCCACCAGCGATTCAAATCAACTTTTGTCTAATATCTTTTCCGTCAACAATTTCAAATTTACAGAACATCTTTTCAAAAAACAATCTGCGAGAATTTGCGTAATCTGCGGTTAAATAATGACACATAGCTATGTGTTTCTATATCGAATGAAATGCCTTTTCAACACAATCAGAGTCTATGTATCTATGTGTTTAAACAAAATATAAATTGTTGATTTTTTATAAATATACTTGTGTTCTCACGATAGCTCTTAAACCGTATCAATGAAGCTTTTCTCAGTTTTATTAAATATCAATAGACCAATAAAGAAAACAATCACTGTTATTGAAAAAGTATAAAATAATCCTCCAAATGAAATTTCCCCAACATTCAACAACATATAACGGGCAGTTTCAATCAAATAAGCAAGCGGATTGTATTGCACCAACCACCCATAACTTGGAAGCTTCTGTTTTATCAATTCCATCGGATACATCACCGCTGACAAATACATCAACAATTGCACTCCAAAACCAATTAAATTACTAAAGTCCCGATATTTGGTCACCAAAGAAGAAATCAGCATTCCCAATCCTAATCCCAAAACTCCCATGATCACTATCAAAACTGGAAAAAACAAAATCAAGCCATTTACACTTAAATTAACTCCTTGACAATAAAAATAAATATAGAACGCAACAAAAATCAGAAACTGAATACCAAACTTGATCAAGTTTGAAATCACCACAGACATCGGTGTTATAATCCTTGGAAAATAAACTTTTCCAAAAATTCCGGCATTCCCCGCAAAAGTATTTGAAGTACCATTTAAACAGGCTGTGAAATAATTCCAAACAGTAATTCCTGCCAGATTAAACAAAAATGGAGGCACCGTTCCGGTATCAATTCCAGCTACATTATTAAAAATGATGGTAAAAGTAACCGAAGTAAATAACGGCTGAATCAAATACCAAAGCGGACCTAAAACAGTTTGCTTATATACAGTAATGATATCACGTTTAACAAAAAGCATCAGCAAATCCCTGTATTGCCAGACTTCTTTAAGGTTTAAGGTGAAAAATTTATTCTTTGGCGTTATTTCAAACAACCAATCGTTGGGCTTATTTGTTGTGTTCATTAAATCGGTCTTAACTAACCTAGTATTTTAACTTTGAGGTTTTATAAAATGTCTTTAAGCAATTTCAAAATAATGCAATGACATTCTTTAATGATGTTTTTTTAATCAGTCACAAAAAGCAACGGCTTCGCCATTGAAACTCCCATAGATGAGAACCAAATACTTTGCTGTTTTAAAACGGCAAAAGTAAATAAGAACTCTGCTATTAACTAATTATTTGGATATATTTTTATTCGATTTATAGTCTTAATCTTATGCAAATTAAATTTATTTCCGTTTGGTCGGATAAATCATTTATTTTACTGACTCAATTAAGTCAGAAAAACCATCAACCATCAACCATCAACCATTAACCATCAACCATTAACCATTAACCATTAACCATTAACCATTAACCATTAACCATTAACCATTAACCATTAACCATTAACCATTAACCATCAACCATTAACCATCAACCATTAACCATCAACCATTAACCATAACCATTAACCATAACCATTAACCATTAACCATTAACCATCAACCATTAACCATCAACCATCAATCATCAATCATCAATCATCAATCATCAATCATCAATCATCAATCATCAATCATCAATCATCAACCATCAACCATCAACCATCAACCATTACCCAACAATCAATGGCAGCACCTGCTCTGTCGTTAGCCCTGTGTATTGACAAAACTCATCAATGCTTATTAATTGATGTTCTTGTTTATTTAAGTTCTTTTTGATTGTTATTAAGAGTAACCTGGAATATCTATAACTTTTTCCAGTAATTCTTTGTACATCTTTGGGGTAAATGCAAACTCTCTTTTGTTCTGTTTTCATCGATGGGGATACTAATTGTTTTATTTAAATAACTGAATTATGCTAATTTTAAAACTGATGTTTTAAATGTTGTCAGCAAATGTGAGAGCTTCAATTATTTTAATAACACAAGTAGTTCACAAGTTGTGAATTACAAAGTTTAAAACTAGAAGGTATTATCGAAAGCAATTCTTTTGTTTTCTTTGTCTGAAATTGAATTTTACAATTAACTACTTCCTATTGATTTATTTAATTCCTTAATGAAGTAGCTTGGTGAAATGCCTGTGCGATTTTTAAACGCTCGGGTAAAATTTTGAGTGGAACCAAATCCCACTTCTTCCCCTAGTGCCTTATTGGTATACTGACGGAATTTTTTTTCGTTTTTTAGTAGGGCTACAATATGGTCTATTTTTAAATCACTCACATATTCTATAGTTCCTTTATTCCGGTATTTCATAATGATTTTTGAAGCGTATTTGGTATTTGTGCCTAATAAGGAAGCCAATTTGAATAAACCCATCTCTTTCTCAAGATACTTTTTTGTGCTCTCGAATTTTTCCAGTTTTAATAGAATTGATGCCACCACTTCTGGGCTTATATCAAGTTCTGTGTCCTTATTTTCAGTTGATGTAAATGGAGTTAGCACTTCTGATTGACGGCTCATCAATTCCTCAAATAATCTTTTGTTTTTATAATATCTGTAAACAAGGATTATAATTATCAGAGCCAATATAGCTATAATCAGGACTGCTATATAGGTTTTAATTTTCGTTGAATTTTTGATATTCTCATTCGCTAGAATTAACTTTTTGGCATCATATTCTTTAAGTATTTTTCTTGTAAGATATTTGTCATTGGCATGCATGGCACGATCGACTTTTAAGAGCTTGTTGACGTAGTGTAATTGTGCTTCTTTATCGTTTTTCTTCACATAATAATCAAGTATCAGGTCGTATGCCTCTATTAAGTCTGGACGTATGTAGTTTTGTTTTTGAAAAGCGTCATCTACCATTTTTAAATAGGGCAATGCTTTTTCTTTTTGGTTTTGAGCCCAATAATTTTTTCCGATATAAAAAATGGCAACGGCTTCATTAGCAAAATCCTTGTTTCTCCTAATGTATGGTAAAGCAGCTGTCAATTTTTTCAAGGCAACAATATAATTGTGCAAGCAATATTGGTTAATGCCTTCTGACAGGATAAAGTAAGGTGCCATTTTTGCAGTTTTAAATAGTTGACCAGCATTTAGTCCTTTTTGATTTATCTGGCTACACAATTGGAATTTGCCAATTTTGTTGTAACATAATCCTAAGGAATGCAGTGAATTAAGATAGGCGCGGTTATTTTTTTCTTTAAAAAAGAGTAGACATTCTTTGAATAAAGAAATGGCTTCATTATAAAATCCAAGGTAGTATTTTGTCTGGGCTATACAATATTTTACTTTGTAAATAAGGTATTCATTGTTGGTGTAAGAAATATAATGATTAGCAATGAGATAATTATCAAGGGCTTTCATCTGTTCATTGCTATCATAATAAACAATCCCTTTTGTCATATAGGAAGACCCTATCAATTCTATATCTCTAGTTTGTTTTGCTGCAGTTATGGCGCTGTCTGCATACAGAAGTCTCCTTTCTTTATGGAATACATAGATAAAAGATTTATAGGCAAGTGCCATCTGACTGAAATTTTTTTCTGATTTGGCTTTTGCTAACCAAGTTTGTGCATATATCCTTTCCCGAATACTATCGCTAACACTAAAATTTATTTTATCGTAGAAATAACCATAGTTTTTAGTATTTAAACTGTCCGGAAGTTTAAAACTCTTTTGTTGTGCATTCGCACCAAAACAAAAACATAGTATTAGTAGCAGTAAGTATATTTTTCGCATTGATAAAAAAGGGGAGTTAAATAAAGTGGAAAGGAGTTAAAAAATAAAGTATATAAAAACACTATTTATCGAAAATAAATGTAGATAAAATAAAATTGAAAATACAAATGTTGGTATGGCAATATTGAATATATCTATTTTGAATGTAATGTTTTGAAAATCGTTGTTTTATTTCAAAAAGTGCGGTATTCAATTCGGGAATTGCACATTTTAAATTCTTGAATTGAACAATAGTGTGGTTGTGCAACTCTTAGCGAGGGGGTAGTTTTGCTTTGAATTCAAATGGTTTTGTTATGAGCAAAACCAACCCTGTTCTTATTACCCCGGGAGAAACGAACTGATAAAAAAATAATCAGTAACCATTTAAACATTAACAAAGATGAAAAATTTATTTTTATGTCTTACACTTGTGATGACTTCATCCTCATCGTTTCCATTCGATTCTAATAATTCAGACTATTCAGTAACTGGTGATAGAATTCTGACTTCAAGTTTGAACTCAAAAGACGTAACGAATCAGGTAAAAGAAAGGAAAGAATTAGCAAAAACTAATTATAAAAGATATCTATATGACGTCTCGGGTAATCGCATAATTAAAAAGGATAATGAAATTACGCTAACAAGAATGATTGTTACAGAATCCATAACCAATATTGATCCACCTATTAAAGACCCTGATTGGAGTATATTGATAACACGTATTTTTGGAATAGGTTAAGCAAATATTTTGATAACTTCTCCAAGTATTGAAGTATAGTCTATTAGTAAAACATCAAAATAATAGTGTAGAGACCGTTCTTTCTGAACGGTCTTTTTAATTTTCATCAGCATTGTCCATCCTGATAATGAGTTTGTTTTTAAGAGAATTTAAGAATTTGGTTCTTTCTGATTTTCTGTTTCTGATTTCGAGGAAGACTCTGTTGAATTGTCCTAAATCGATATTGAAAGTGGATTCGAAAAAAGTTGCCATTTCTTTGAGTCCAGAAGCGCCATTATTGAGTACCCCCTCCGTATGCAATGCATAAATCAGCTCTACCAGTTCTACTTTTGAACCTGTCCATTTTTGGGTACTTTGTGGTGCTATTGGAATGGGTACATCGTTTCTGAGGGTCTCAATTTTTTCTTCAAGAAACTTTTTTATGGCATCATTAGCAATAATCTGGGCGAGTTTATAATCGTGTGAAGTTGAAAATTTTGGGTCTGCGTGGAAATAAAAACTGTCCAATGTCATTTTGATATCATATTGACCACGGACAAAATACTTACTATCCAGATACTGATTACCAGAACGATAATAGCGATAAAACTCCAGATTATCATTGAAAAACAATGACAGTTTTGCTAATTCGTTTTTATAATATTTACAAATTACTTTCTTGGATCCGAATGGCTTATTGGTTTCTATAGAATAAATTGCATGATAAAAGATTAAGTTGCCAGCAAATTTTGGTTTGATTTCACGAAAAAATTCAATCTCTTCAAAATGATTCTTAAATCTATATGTTAAGAAAAAAGATTTTAGTTTTTGCAATCCATCGATAGTTATTTTAATCGCGTATTCAAAATATAGTACTGTATCTGCACTATTTACTGGTATTCTATTTAAATGTTCTTCAATTTCCGATTGAAGAATTTCAGAAAACAATCTCATAGTGAAATAGTATAGATTAATTTTTTATTTAGGGTATAATTCCGACAAATCTATTTGGGTAAAATCATTTTTACAAATCTTGTACTACTAAATTCTCGAATTTAACAGAATAAATAACTCTAGGTAATGTTTTAATCATCTAAAAAAAATAATTATTCTTAGGTACATTTTGAATCGCAGTAATATGAAGTTATGTCTACTTAATTCATCCTATTTTTCGAATAATAAGCATCATTAATCATCATAAAGTTTACTTCATATCCTGCTATTGAATTCTCGAATTGAACACTACACTTTTAGCTTCACAAAATTTTATTCAATAGTTTTATCTCAGCGTATAGAGAATATTTTCTATAAACTGAATATATCATAATGAATAAACAATCACATCAAGAGAGAATTAGAGTTCTGTACCAGATGCTTTTTGAGATGGCTACTGGTAATAATAGCTTTCGCATTCCGCTAAGTGATCGACATGATGAATTGGACGAATTAGCCCTAATATTTAATTGGGTTGCCAAGGGAATGCATTCCAAAATTCTAAAGGCTGGTTTTGTAAATCCTCATTATAGGTATCAAACTCTAGTGCAAACTACCTTTATACTCGATGACGATTTTATGATTGAAAGTTTTAGTTTCGATTTACCTGCTGTATTAGGTTATTCATCAGAAGAATTGAATAAAATGGATTTTCATAAAATACTGGCCATTCAATTACTCCCCTTTTGGGATAGCATCAAAAAACAAATTGTGATTGATGATACTTTTCATCATACGATTCATTTATTATTTGTAACCGCTGAAAACCAAATCATACCCTATTTCTGTAGGGTATCAAAACTGATGTATACCAAGAAAATTGTAATAAATACTATTACAACAACATTGCAAGAGAGTATCGTAGATACTTCCAATGGCACAAACTTGGCAACAGCAAGACCTTCAGAGGCAGCAGTTATCCAAAAATTATATGATTACATTCTCAACAATCTAGAAGAACCACTACCCAGTACCAAAAAACTGTCTAAAATGTTTGGTATCAATGAATTCAGATTAAAAGATGGTTTTCGACATTTTTTCAATACCAGCATCTATCAGTTTTATACCGAAGAACGACTAAAAAAAGCACATTTGCTCATTTTGGAAACAAGTATTCCATTAAAGGAAATCGCATTTATCAGCGGTTACAATTATTATATCAACTTCTACAAAGCGTTCAAAAAACGATTCGGCTATTCCCCTAGCGAATTGAAACGGGAGAATATGGAAAACAATACCGACTAAAAACACCATTCTATTTCGCCCATAACTGATAACCGACAACTCACATCTCACAACCCATAATACATAACACCCGATAGCGCGGATTTGCAATCCGTGACCACAAAGATTATCTCCCATATATTCATCCCCAACTGCGTTGGAGAAATGCCCATAACCCACAACTCTTGTCACCTAGAACGCAGTC
>Ga0308157_10001693_pt1 | contig 42221 bp, 46 predicted proteins | sample PhyBR1_FD_201035 | JGI IMG/M metagenome (GOLD analysis project Ga0308157, IMG submission 201035) | Phyllosphere microbial communities from UC Gill Tract Community Farm, Albany, California, United States - DLSLB.R1 | ecosystem: Host-associated > Plants > Phyllosphere > Unclassified | place: USA... | reverse complement strand
GCGGTATATTCCGGTTCGCTTCGTTAAGAAGCGAACCCAGTAACACGCCTAGTCGGGGCGTAGCGCAGTCCGGTAGCGCACTAGCATGGGGTGCTAGGGGTCGAGTGTTCGAATCACTCCGTCCCGACCATATTTTTCAATGACTTAGCCCAATCTGAAAAGATTGGGCTTTTTCATGTCTGAAAAATACCCCCTACTGAACCCCTACCGCGCCGTGGGCTGTTATGGGCCCGAGATCACCTCTTGTAAGGAGGCGACAGCTTTGGCACTACATTGCGCGATATTTGGCACCTAGCAGCAGTATAAAAGTCAGAGCTTTTTGCATGATAATTGGCACCGCGTGTTCGGCACGAAAGCGACAGAGCATGTATCAGCGGGTAACACCACTTTTGTCACTTATTACCCTTTGCGACCGGATCGAATAAGGTCTTAAGGTCTCGTTCGACAAACTGGTGAGGTTTCCATCCTGCGACAAGCTTGTCTGCGAGAAACGAATCGATGGCACTAACGGCAACCCCAGTTGCTGTGCCGAGACCGCCAGCGCCTAAGGCGTCAATTCCTAGTCCAATGCTAGTGAAAATTCCCCACCGCATACTTTTTCCGGGAAGCTTCTCGACCCAGGAGTCTTTGATTGTTTCCTGGTAGTAGGCCCTGACCAAATTAGCATCTGCTGGTTGTTTATGTAGCCAATGACGAAATTTGTCTGCTGAGTCGAGAAGCTTCACGACTGATGCAAAAGGGACTGCACCTGAGTTGACTGCTTCCCGAATCGCATGGCTCCCAGAAAGTGTTAGATCCGTGAAGCTCTCGATCTGCAGCTGACTTTGGCTATATCTCCGGACTACTGATTCGATGGCGCTCGCTTGCACCACCTTTTCAATGGGATGCACTGCGACCTCTGTATTTAGCGAGGCAGCCAGAAAGCTAGCTAGGTATGCTCCTTGCACCAGAGCCAAAATATATGCATCCGTAATGGTTGAGTGCTCGGGGGGAACTATCTGGTGGTAAATCTTGTTGAGGCTTGAGAAATTGATATTCGTATCAACGGAGAAATATCCATTCCTCTCACGTTCAACCTTAAACCGGAAGTCGGCTGGGCTTGCGAAGCCGGGTGCTACCTCATGAATGAGGGCTTTCACAGCATTTTGAATCGTATCACCCTCTGAAAAGGTTTGAAGCAAGGACTCTTGATCAAAGCCAGAATGGCTTAGGGGCTTGAGGAGGCGCGTGAACTGACTTGCGCCGATTTTTGCCTGGCTGCTAGCACCGGCTGCGGCTCGAAATTTCTGTGGTCCTATTTTTTCCATTGCGTGATCAGGAGACGAGAATCTGATCAGGCCATGTATAGAGCGTCCGTTGCTAAACGTATCGGTTGACACCGCTGTGGTGTCTTCCATGTAATGGATTTCTAGTCTTCCGTCGCGTAGCAGGGATAAGAGTATGAAGGGGGGGATGCGAGTTAGTAGATCCTGAAGGGTTGCGCTATTAGCGGCAATCACTACCCGGCCATAGAAAATTAGCCCTTCTGCGAGTGCACCGATATCAATCAGAGGTCCTGGTCCTATCGCATTTCTATAAGTGATCGCTTCGAACATATTTAACCTACCGCAATTGAGGAATAAGACTCATGGTGGATTGTAGGAGATAGCAGCTTTGGACCGATCTAGATAGATGCCTAATGCGCCGAGACACATCAAACTCCCCGACCATAGATATGGAGGTTATGGCGGCAATTGCTCAGTCCACTGGCTTGGCAGGGTAGGTGATCTAAGACGCGCGACGGTCAGGCAAAAAAAGCCTTGGAACGCTAACCAAGCGTCCAAGGCCAAGGTACGACGGGATGGACCCACGGAGAAGTAAAACCATCCCTTCCTGCTACAACTGCTTCCTAGCCTCCACGTCTCACCTGCATACCCACTCGTCGTTCAAACTCTGCAAACACCGTATTGGTATCGGTTCTTACCTCAAATACAAAGGGACGATTGAGTGCCCCCTCCAAGCGGCTGATAGCGCTATTGAGGCCATTGACGCCGCCCGCTGCACCCTCGTTGCCAATCATCCCGTTAAGGCCCCCAGTTGTCCGTTGCGGCGGCTCATTGGCCCGAACTCACAGCAGGTGGGAGTGGAGCGACGGCACTTGCCAGCGCGTCCAGCAGCAAGGCTTGGCGATTCTGTCCGTCCAGATACTGGCGCACGGCTTGGACGAATACGCTGTTCATGTTGCGGTCCGCGGCGTTCGCAGCCGCTTCAATGTCAGCGCGCAGACCGTCAGGCAGTCGCACCACAAACTTGTCGGCGGTGCGGGAATCGTATTGGTTAGTGGTCATGATGATCTCCTGGCGAGCCCCTACGTATTGGGAGCTGAATGAGTGGGGTTATTCGCCTGATTTCGACGTGGTGATAAGGAGGATTAAGCAGGCACTCGCAATAAGCCAGACTGCGGTACCGAAGAAAGCCGCAGCCACGTCGGAATCCGAGGAGCTGCTGATCAGGTCGCGGGCGGCAAAAAGCAGCCAGGCGCCAGAGGCTGCTTTGTAGAGCAGGATGGAAATCATCACCTTGAATAGCTGAAGTGGTGTGATGGGTTTACGGGACATTCACTTTCTCCAGGGCGAGCAAGGGCCCGCCGCGTTGTTGGCTTTCGCAAAAAATTGAGGTGCTCTTGTTTCGCCATGAGGTGGCGAAGGAGTGGCTGTGAATTAGCAATAGCTAAATAAATTAGCAAATTGTTTTTTGGATTTGACGTTTGCTATTTTTTCGCGGGCAGAAAGCTTTCAACTCGTAGTGGCTAAATAATGGTGTTAGATTCGCCTCATCACGACTGGTTGGCAGCACCAGCTAGGGCTTGAGTTTGCCGGCCTCAAGACAGAAAGGGACTTTATGAAAAAGATGCTTCTTTGCCTCTCAATGGCAGCGCTTCTCTCGGGTTGCGCTAGCAGTGGCACCAAAATCGAACAAGCCCAGATCGATAACCTGATTAAAGGCAAAACCACCAGCAATGAAGTGATTGCCCTTCTCGGCCCGCCCACAGCAGTCACCCAGAATTCTGACGGCTCGCAGGTTTTGGGCTGGGGCTATGCCTATGTCGGTTTCGCAGGTATCGGCACAGAGGTAGAGAGCACTACGGTGACCATTGCTCCTGACGGGACTGTGAGCAGCTATGCCCGTAGCGGGTCAAAGGTTGGGGGAGGGGCTCCATCAAAATACTCCGCAGCGCCCGTGCAGCCGACACCTGGACCTATGACAAAGAGTCAATACAAGCAGGTCCAGGTCCAGAAGCTCACTGAGCAGAACCTGCCTTATGACGAATACCAGAAGCGCTATCAGGAAATAATGGCGCAATAGCTCAACGGAAGCGGTGAGCCTGGTCATTGGACCAATTCAAAGGAGTGAAGTCAGTGATAACTATCAAGTTCAGCTACAGGGACGCAAAGGGTGATGTGAGTCAACGGGAGTTGATTCAGTGGTCAGAGAACTCGGCTTATATTCAGGGACGTTCCGCCGGTGACTCATTTCCAAAAACCTTTCGTAAGGACCCCATAGTCGAGATACTGCTCGGTGCGGAGCTGCTGCTGAATGATGCAGCTCCACCAGCTCCAACGTTGTTGCCAAAACCACGTCCAGCGACCGTAGCGGTATCGGCCGCGGCCTCCCATCACCCACAGCCAAAGACACCGCCCGGCGGGATTAACCAAGTTCTGTTTACTGGCTTTGCCGCGGCGCACCGCACCGAACTTGAGCAAAAGGCAATGGATTCAGGGCTCAAAGTTATGAGCACCCCTGGCAAATCTCTGACCTTTCTCTGCTATGGCGATAACGCCGGGCCCACTAAGGTTGCAAAAGCGCAGGAGGCCGGGGCGTTCATCATTGATGCGGAGCAGTTTCTATCTATGATCACAACGGGCGAAATGCCTTAACTATGCTCTGCTATGCGTAGTGCTACCGTTTCTGCTCTTCACAAAGATTTCACACTTGATCGCCTATGGTGATTTCAGCTCCTAGTGAATACCTTTCAGCCCGCCCACCCCATCGCGGGCTTTTCTTTGCCTGCGATTTGCCAATTGCGCTAACGTTTATCTAAGCTACGTTTTTTATGTCCCCGATCGGTGTCGAAGTCATGCCCGCCCCATAATACTCACTCCCGGATACGCTTGAACGAATCTACGAGAACCAGCTTGCCCTGGAAGCGGTACTGATGGAGCTGACATTGCTCGTCGAAAGCCAAGGCAGCGCCGAGGCTGGCGGCAACGTGCGTGGTGCATTGGAGACAATTGGTGAGAACGCTGGACATATAAAGCAAGGGCTGGATAGGCTCAAGAACGGATTTAGAGAATAGCCTTCTTCAAGTTTATGTATCACCATCCAGCAGGGGCGGGAGATTTTTGATGTTAGGCTCAAAGTTTTCCTAGATTTTAGGTGGTTTGATGCGTGTCCCTGGTTTTATCTCCTCACTTGGCTGCTTGTTCGGTTTAGGTGCCGGGTGTTGTACAGCTTGTAGGAATTTTGTTTTTTTAGCTTGAATTCTTGAAATCAAGTTGTCGCGAGTTTTTTTCGGTAACGATCTACCTTTTGAGGAATTTATTTTTTCCATTATCTTATTTATAAGGCTGTCTAATGAAGTCGCTGGGTTCGAGCTGATTGAATTGATTAACCTTTCTATTTCTTTCTCGAAATCTACATTGTTAGTCAAATTCGGGTGTGTTCCGCCGCTTGAATTCTGCGAGGTTTCTTCTCTGTTGGTCTCGAGTTTATCTTCTTCATTCTTTGGGTCATGCGTATGTACAGTCTGATCCTTGCGACATCTTGTAAAAAATAACATAACCAAGATGATTAGGATGATTGCTGTTATAAAAGCCATTTTTTGATTTGGGATTTCCATAACTTATATAGTTCCTGACGAATTTTAGCTGGCGAATGAATCAAGTGAGGCTCGGACATTTGGGGGAACGCTGAGCGATCACGCACCGCCGATACTGATTACGTAAAGTGCTTTAAGGGTCGCTCACCGTCTCTTGAGTATGTCTTGGATGTCGCTTGCGTAGCTACTGGCAGATTCAGCGGAATCGTATGCGTCATCAGTTGAGTCCCTAGGTTCCCTGGCGAAGTATACGGATGTGCCTGCGAGTATCAGCGTGATCAGGTTGGTTGCTATCAAAAGCTTTAGCAGTTTATTCGTGTCCATATTGCCTCCCGTTTGAAGCATGACCAATATCCAATAAATGAATCGCGTCAGCCGGCCTGGTGGACGATTGGCGCGCTACACAGCCGGCGTCGGGATCGTCTTTCGTATGCCTGAGCATCTTGGATATTGAGAGCAGCCAAAAAATGCCGTGCCTGCATAACGTCCCTTCCTCGCCGTGCGCTGACCTACGCTACTTCCGCAAAGTGGGCACAGCCCGAGCTGCGCCCAATCTGCAGCAGGTGGCTTCGGAGGGAGTAAAGCCTGGGCTGCCTCGCGTTCTCTACGATCCCGGGCGTTAGATCGGCCGCTGAAGACGGAGTAGAGGGCTATCCCGGCTCCAATAATAAACAAGAATATGAATCCGCCGGCGCCTCCGCCACCTCTCCCTGAGCTTCGTCCGCGCCCGGAGCTTCTTCCTCCACCTCCACCGTGCCCGCCCCGAGCAAAAGCCGGTGTGGTTATGGTGAGCAGTGCGAGCGTCAGCAGCGCCCTGCGACTCATGTCCTTTTTGTGCATGCTGGCTCCGTGCCTTATCAGCGGTTTGCTGACTGTACCAACCTCAGGTGTCGGCCTCAACGCCTGCGTGCCCGGTCGTTTCGGGTGTGTTCCTCGGATGCGCCGTAGGGCTATTACATTTTGCTAACGGGCTGGTTAGACTGAGTGCCATTGCTGGTTGGATAGACAGTGCTTGGCCACAAGCTTGGTTTTCGATAAGGGAGGAGCATTGATGCAAGAGTACGTTTCGCTGGATGTATCCTGCTCCGATGTCAAGGGAAGGAACCCTGCTTTGCTTGCATATATTGCAGAGCGATTATCTTCAAATGTTCAGCCTGATGCAGAGTTTAATCCCGAAACCATCTATATCAAAGGCACCAAAAACGCTGTTTTGGCTATACCGATTACTTATTTTGAATTATCTGAATATTTCAGAAGGGCGACTGGTAGGCATGTACCTGCGTTGTTTGAAACTCCACAGGGGCCGATTGATTCAAATAAGGTCATGGTCAATCGGGAGTGGTTCGATCGACAAGTGAGTGACGCTGAAAAGAAAGTTCGCTCTCAGGGTGGCGAGTTAATTTCAAATTATACAAGTGCGCCAAAGATGCAGGAGCCTCAGGCGCTAAGTCATCAACCCTATGGTGGGCTTGCTGAGCTCGATAGTAGCACGGTAATCGTGCGCTCTCCCGAAGATCGGCTTGCTTTACTGGAGGCTGAGAACCGCCTTGCCGAGGCTGAGTCATTAATTGTCGAGCTCAAAGCTAAGGAGAAAGCTACAGCTGATGATAGCCGAAACCTTTATAACGAGCTCCGAGCCAAGGATAGAAAGATCCAAGAAAAGGATGCGCAGATTGAGCTGTTGAGCGCGGAGCTCGATGTATTTTTGAATTGCTTCAACCCTGAAAATCCGCTTCACCCGAAAGGGCTATACGAGGCTTTCCAGTGCTGGCAAGCGGTTACTGACAATGGAACTCGCGATCCATCTGGTCCTGGGGGGAGGGGGGCTCAGAGTCTCGTTCTCGAATGGCTGAAATCTCGAGGGGAGCCTGATGTCGGCTCTATGAAGAAGTCTGGTTTACGGATAAGGCGTCTGGGAACCGTGATTGGCTGGCGCGGGAAGGGAAGCGGTGCAATCAGGTCAAAATAATAGGTCACCCATTCATGGGCCTTTATTTTTCTAGCTTTCGTCTTTTCAGGCTGGCTGGCTTTGCTGAATGGGTGACCCATTAGTGTAGGAGAGGTGCTGGCCTGTGTATAACTTTTGAATCAAGCTATACCTCGTTGATTAATCACGAGGCCAAAAATGCATTGCCATCACCAAAAGCTGGATGGATTGTCCATTTTTCAAACGCTATCGCTTTTAGGCGCCATCATTGCTGATGCCCTTCAGAAGGCTCTCGTACGCGCCAGGTATTTCGGATTCAAGCTCTTCCACAAGCAATGGGTCCTGATCGAGCTTCATCTTCATGCCCATTATAACTATCAACTGAACCGCCTGATCGAAGGCTATTTTCTTGGTCTCAGCAAACTCTTCAATTTTGGAGATCATTTCGTCAGACAAACTGAGCGTAATTTCTTTTTTATCGGGCGGCTTGAGGTCGTCCTTATGAACGTCAAGCGCTTCCGCCAGCTTCATCAGGACTTTGAGACGAGGTTGGGCCAAGTCCGATTCGTATCTGGATATCTGCGACCAAGAAATTCCCGCCTTAGAAGCAAGATCGCGTTGAGTCATCGCTTTCTCTGCTCTGAGGCGAGCCAGGCGCTTTCCAAAGCTCTCGTTCATCTTTGTCAATTTATGGCTAATTCGTTTAAGTGAAATTACGCGGTGTGTGACATCTCGATGGAGGAAGCAATGAAAACAGAAGAAACCAAGGTCGTTGGGGTTCGACTAGAGATCCTGATGAGAAGTGCTCTAGCTGCTAAAGCCAAGGAAAATGACCGTAGCATGAGCAGGGAGATCGTCTATCGATTGAGGAAATCGTTGGAGCAGGAGTTAGACCGTGGGTAGGGGGATCCATAAAAAAACCCCAGCGCCGGCCAGCGCTGAGGTTTGGATAACGTCAATCTTCTAGGAAAAACGTCATGAATAAGCATACCGAAGTAAACGAAAAACTCAATGCTGGCACCTTCAAGGGACCAGTGACCGTGGCGCTTTCGTTCGCGCGCTGCAACATTGAGGAGCAAGATTTGCATGGCGTCCGTCCAGGCGTTCCCGCTGTTGATACTTTGAATCAGGCATCTTGCACTCTTTATAGTGTGAAAAAGTCTTTAGAAGACGCGGGGATGTCTGAGCTCATCGTCACGCCAAGCCAAGCATGGTTATTGCATATGGCGATCGAGTCTGCTAAAGCCGCTATCGACTCCGTCGCTGAAGGTCTGGAGAAAGCACGATGAACACTATCTCCATTCAATCCGAGCAGTCTTCTGATGGTGCGCCACGTTTTTTGCAATCGCAAAATGTGGCGCGACCTACCATGTCATCTCGCGAGATCGCAGAGTTGACTGGTAAGCGGCATGACCACGTCATGCGCGACATCCGCAATATGCTCTCCGAGCTGCAAATCGCTGACCCCAAATTTGGGGGCACCTATCTGGACGGCTCCGGGCGATCGATGCCTTGCTTTCATCTGGATCGCGAACTGACCGAAACGCTGGTGACCGGCTACAGCATCCCGCTTCGTCACAGGGTCATCCGCCGTTTACACGAACTGGAGGATACCCAGGCCAAGCCAGCCTTCGACATTGCCAGCCTGAATGATCCCAAGGTTCTGCTCGCATTGTTGACTGACAACGTCCGCAAGGTCGTTGCCCTGGAAGCTGACAACACAGAGCTCTCGAAAGAGAACCATGAACTGGAAGTGAAGGTGGAGCAGGACGCTCCCAAGGTAGCTTTTCACGACATGGTTGTGGTGTCGCACAAGAAGTACAACGCCGCCCAGGCCGCGAAGATCATCGGCACTGGCCGCACCAGGCTGTTGCAGTTCATGCGGCAGAAGGGCTGGGTGACCCGTTCGAACGAGCCATACCAGGCGAAGATCGAGGCCGGCCTGCTTGATGTGAAGCTGGGTACCTTCGAGCATCCAATCGATGGCACGATCCCAACGTGCTCCACGTTGATCACCGGGAAGGGCCTGACGAAGCTGGAAGCTCTGTGGCGGGAGCGAGACGCAGACTTGTTGGCGTAGGAGTGAAGAGAGCCCGGCCCAGTGCCGGGCTTTTCGTCAGAGCCTCAGTAATCCTCAATGGCGTGGCAGACAGTTGTCAGAGCAGCTACGCTTTTTAAATGTAAGCAACTTGCGTATACTTAAGTCCAATGAAAACAGTCTTCTTTGAAACGACAAGCTTCACCGCCACGGTAGGTGACTATCTGACTGACGATGAATATCGGCAGCTCCAGACGGAAATGCAGGCGAATCCTGAAGCCGGCGATGTAATGCCACGTACCGGCGGCTTCAGAAAGCTCCGCTGGCAGGACAATCGCCGCGGGAAGGGGAAGCGTGGTGGTCTTCGTGTGATTTATTACTGGCTGCTCAATGACGGCCAGTTTTGGATGTTTTCGATTTATGACAAGGATGAGATGGCGAACCTGACTGCTGCTCAGGAGAAGGCATTGAAGGCTGCTATAGATGCAGAGCTGAAAAAACGAGGTGGGAAATGAAAAAGAAGCGCGATCTGTTTGCTGAGCTGATGCAAGGCGTAAACGAGATGGGCGAGCACCGGCAGGGGAAGATCACACTTCGTCAGTACGAAGTGGAGGCTCTTGCACCTCCAGAGGTGACGGCTGCTGAGATTGTTTCCATCCGTGAGAACCTTCACATGTCGCAGCCGGTTTTCGCCCGGCAAATCAGGACCAGTCCTGACACGCTGAAGAACTGGGAGCAATCGAAATCCAAACCAAATGCCCAGGCAGCGCTACTGATTAAATTGGTTCAGCGCTTCCCTGACATGGTTGAGCGACTCAACGCCGTTTGAATCGATGATTACCTTGAAGCCCGGCCATGCGCCGGGCTTTCTGCATCTGGCTCAAGGCTTTTCAGCGTTGGCCTTCTCAAGCAGGGCTGCTATGCCCTCAAGCAAAACCAAGTCCGACTCCCTGAGTCTTCCCTTCGCTGCAGCCCTGGCGAGCTTCTCGATAACCGCAACTGCCCGCGGCGTAGCCTTGTCCTGAAGGGCCTGGTAGGCAGACGCCGCCTCTCGCACCACATCCTGACGAGTGTACTCACCCTCGATCAATGCCGGACCGTACCCATTCGGGTTGACCAGCACACCTGGCGTGAGCCCGATTTTCTTCTCGAGATTGAGCGCCGCCTTCTCACCCAATGAGCGGTGCCCATTGAGGATCTGTGACAAATACGAAGCGTCCAGATCGTGCTGGTCGGCGAAGTCTTTCTGGCTGAGTGGGCCGATGACGCGCCGCAGCGCGTCGACCCGAAGAGTTTTGATATCCATAGGCGAATAGTGTCCCTGCGTTAGCAAACAGTAAATTATAAAGTGCTATTGCTAATTAGTTTAGCAAACTGTAATCTTTACTTCTTTCGGAGACAAATATGACGCTACTCGAACTCATCCGGTCCCTCGACACACCTTAGGTGGAGTCGTTGGCCAAGCGCAGCGGCACCGGTGCCTGCAACCTTAAACAGATCGCCCATGGCTTTCGCCGGGCAGGTCCAGGCCTCGCATCAATCTTGAGCGGGAGTCGAGCAGCGCGGTTACCTGTGAAGAGCTCCGGCCCGATGTCGACTGGGCCTATCTGCGCAATTCAGGCCAAGACGCTCCTTGGATAGGGGGGCGTATGGTCCCGTCTCCCGGCGGAGAAAAAACAAGTCGATACTGGTTAGACCGTTTATTTCTTTCAGTTATGTAAAAAGATTTGAGTTGCATATCCAAAGCCGATTAATCAGCGCGATGATTTTAAATAAATCTGCAATGGCAATTAAACGGCTGCAATAACAGTAGAAACTCCCCCTGGTACTTCATTAATCTGGCTCTGACGTCCATTTTTGTTGCTGGATTACCCTCTTGCCGGCCATCCGCCAATGCTTAGAATCCACGCCATCAGCTTCGTCCAACTCTCAAATCCTCCGGGGAGCAACACCATGATGAACGCCATGCAGATGCAAATGCCAATGAACACCAACATGCCGATGATGGGCATGCCGATGATGATGGCGACCATGACCTGCGACATGATGGACGATGGCATGATGTGCAAGATGATGCCGGCCGCTGGCATGGACATGGCGATGTTCAAGAACAGCGCGGAAATGATGCAGATGATGATGAACTGCGGCATGCCGATGATTATGCATTGCGGCAACATGACCATGATGTGCATGTCGACGGCGAGCATGGCTATGCCGATGATGAACATGATGATGCCAATGCCGATGATGGGCATGCCGATGCCATCGATGAAGTGCGTAATGGAATGCACCATGATGGATGACTGCATGATGTGCAAAATCATGCCGATGGCAGGCATGAACATGGACATGATGAAAAGCTGCTGCGCCCTGATGATGAAAATGATGAACGACTGCAGCATGCCGATGATGATGAGCTGCAATGGCATGCCGCTGATGTGCTGCACCTGCTGATCCTTGGCATCAGGTATTAAAAAGCCCGGCAGGGTTAACCCTGCCGGGCTTTTTAATGTCTGTTTTTCAGTCCAGGCGTTCCGGGTAAGTCACCACAAGATACGCCACCGCCTCACTGTCGGCCGGGTTGCGGTAGCGGTGGGGCTGGTCCGCATAGAACAGGATTGAATCGCCGGTGGAGAGCAGGTAGCGCTCGTCGTTGACGCTGATCTCCAGTACACCCTGAGCCACCACTAGGTTTTCCTGCACGCCCGGGCCATGCCCTTCGGACTGATCCTCTCCCAGCGGGCTCAGGCGCAGTTCGTAAAACTCCGATTGGCGCGCCACGTCGAACGGAAACAGCGCGCGGCTGACAAAGGCGCCGCTGGCACTGACCAGGCGTTTGCTCTGGCTGACCGACAGCACCGCCACCCCTTCGAAGGCCCGATGTTCCAGAAAGGCGGCCACCGACACCTTCAAACCCTTGGCGATTTTGCACAGCACCTTGATGGACGGCACGCTGCGCCCGGACTCGATCTGCGCCAGCATTGCCCGGCTCACACCACACTGCCTGGCCAGGGCGTCAAGGGAAAGATGACGCTTGCCCCGCAGGCGTTGCAGGTTCTGTGCGACGCGTTCGCAGATAGGGTCTTCTTCCAGCGGTTCCAGGTTGTTCAAATTCAGCACGGGTTCGTCGGCGCTTGCCAGAAAACGCGAGGGTTCTTGCGCATTCACGCGTGACGCGTCTCGCTGGTCGTAGCAGCTTGCACCCACTGAGCGGCCTGCAAACCTGCATTGCGTGCGTACATTTCCCACATGGCCCGCGCCCGTTGCTGAGCCTGTTTGCGTTTGCGGTAGCGGGCGAAGTCGATGACGGTGGCTGTCGGATTCATGGGGCACTTCACTGTGGTGATGAATGACGGGATGAACTGAGAGTACTCGGATATTTTTATAACTATAAATACTGTTTTTGTATTTATTAATTCTTTTTGGTTATTTTTAAAATTAGGCAATTGAACCGAAGACTTGGCGCACACGCCTCGTTAGAGCAGCTCAACCGAATTGACTTGCCGATTCCACCGCGGTTTTTGGCTTCCTGCTGCGTGTTAGCTGATAAGCAACAGCCAGCCATATGAACCATCCCGGCATGACCATCAAGGCAACCCGGGTATCAGGTCTCAATGCCAGCAGGCACAGAACGAAGCCCATAAAAGCCAGTGAAAGCCATGCCATTGGCACGCCGCCTGGCATCTTGTAAGCAGATTTTGCGTGAAGCTCAGGACGCTTTTTGCGATAGGCAATGTAGGACGCAAGGATGGTCGACCACGTGAAGATCACCAGAATCGCGGACACAGTGGAAACGATGGTGAAGGCCGTCATGACTTCCGGAACGATGAACAGCACGAGTACACCCACCAGCATCAACAGCGTGGTGAAGGCCAGGCTCAGCAGAGGCACGCTGTTACTCGATAGTCGCCGAAAAATACCCGGAGCGTTGTCCTGATTCGCCAGCCCGAACAGCATACGGCTGGAGGAGAAGACGCCACTGTTGGCCGATGAAGCGGCGGATGTAAGGACCACGAAGTTAACGATGCCGGCAGCTGCGGGAAAGCCAGCGACGAGGAAAAGTTCGACAAAAGGACTTTTTACAGGTGACACCTGTTGCCAGGACGTCACGGCAATAATACAGCCCAATGCCAGTACGTAGAACAGGATGATTCGCACCGGAATCGAGTTGATTGCTTTGGGTAAGGTCCTCTCCGGAGCCCGGGTTTCTGCCGCAGCGGTGCCGATCAGCTCGGTGCCGGCAAATGAGAATATCGCCATCTGAAAACCGGCAAAAAAACCAAGTAAACCGTTAGGGAATGCAGCCTGCTTATCCACTAGATGGCTCAGGGACGCGGTAACGCCATTGGGGGATACGAACGAGCTGGCAATCAGCACGATGCTGACCCCAATAAGCGTCACGACGGCGATGATCTTGATGATCGCGAACCAGAATTCGACTTCACCGAAAAGCCTGACCGTCAGCACGTTCAAGGCAAACAGTGTCGCCAGCATCCCGATAGCGGGTATCCAGGCAGGCAGATTGGGAAACCAGTATTGGAAAAAACCTCCGACGACAACGGCATCGCCGATCACTGCGACGCTCCAGCTCAGCCAATACGACCAGCCGAGAAAAAATGCGGCGCGAGGGCCCAGGTAGGCACCGGCAAAATCCGCAAAGGTCTTGAAGTTCAAGTTGGAAAGCAGCATTTCGCCCATGGCACGCATGACGAAGTATACGAACAGGCCAATGATCATGTAGATGAGGATGATCGAGGTGCCCGACAGGGCGATGATCTTTCCTGAGCCCATGAACAAACCTGTACCAATAGCGCCGCCCATGGCCATTAACTGGATGTGGCGATTGCTGAGCGTGCGCTGCAGCGCAGGTTGTTCAACCCGCTCTGATGAATTCGATTTCATTTCAAAACCTCTTGATCTTATGTTTTTGAGTTTTGGCAGAAAAGTGGGTATCCAGCGCCACTGTCAGGATGCAATGGCGGGTGACGGTATTGGTTTATCTGGGCAGTGACGGCCCCCTGCACGTGCCTGTGGCGTCACTTACAGGTGAACTGGCCGTGCGCATATGGGCGGCTTTGGTCGGTTGCTGATCAAGCATCTGGAACAGGTTTTTTATATTTTCAGGTGTTGGCTCCAAGTGGATGTGTCGGCCGACTTGATGTTTGTGCGCCATCGCACGCAGGTAGCGAAGCGACGAGAAATCCTCCAGGGCAAAGCCCACGGAATCGAGCGTCATTTTCTTATTCTCCAATCCGTCCGATAAACGTTGTAGAGCAGGGGGTCAGGCGCGTTTGCTCTCAAAGCCATGCAGTACGTTCACCGCATTGATTCCGATTTCATCGACCATGTAGCCGCCTTCCATCACGAAGAGGGTGGGGCAACCAACGCTTGCTATCAGCTCGCCAATCCCGATGAAATCCTCGCTTTCCAACAGGAAATGACTGATGGGGTCGTCCTTGAAGGTGTCGACGCCCAATGAGATCACCAATACTTCTGGCGCGAATTGCTGAAGTTTCTTGCAGGCGTGAAGCAGGGCGTCGCGGTAGCTTTCCCAGGCGGTGTTTTTCGGCAGCGGGTAATTGAGGTTGAACCCTTCGCCACGGCCGGCGCCGACCTCACCGCTGAATCCTGAGTAGTACGGATAGGACACGCTTGGCTCGCCGTGCAGCGAGACGAACATGACGTCATTGCGCTGGAAAAAAATGTTCTGGGTGCCGTTGCCGTGATGAAAGTCGACATCGAGTACCGCGGCACGTTTGGCGCCCTGGGTGATCGCCTGCTGTGCGGCAATGGCCGCATTGTTGAGATAGCAGTAACCCCCCATGTATTCACGCGCCGCGTGATGGCCCGGCGGACGGCAAAGGGCAAAGGCACTGCCGTGGCCTTCATCGATAAGTGCCAGACCTGTCAGTGCGATATCGGCACTGGTCTTGACCGCCTGCCAGGTGGTGGCGGTGATGGGTGAGCCGGCATCCATTGCATAAAAGCCGAGTTTGCCGTCAATAAACGTTGGCACCTGGTCGTTGGCCAAATCGCGTACAGGCCATACCAGTGGCAAGGCATCATGAGTGCGTCCTGTCGCGCACCATTCTGACCAGGCGCTTTCCAGGAAGCTCACGTAGCGCTCGCTGTGCGCGTTGACGTAGCAGGACCGGTCAAACACGCGTGGTTCGACTATCTGGCCAAGGCCTACTTGCTTGACACGGTTGTGAACGGTGTCCGCCCGACTGGGCTGCTCGAATGACGGCTTGAGCACGCCATCCTTTAATTCTGTGCCATGGTGCAGACGGTGGGAATCACTGAAAACTGTAAACATTCTGCGCATCCGTTAATGTGAGCCAGTGCAAGTATTTTGTTCTGGTCATGGCGCGAGTTCTTTGCTTTGTTTTTGTGCTTTTTAATATTTATCGGGCGATTTAACTCGGAAACGGCGTAATGAAGAAAAATATATCCAAGCGCATTAGCCTCGATGAGACCGATCTGGCAATTCTTGAGTTATTGCAGGAGGACGCGAGCATTTCCAACGCCGAGCTCAGTGAGCGGCTTTCGTTGAGCCTCACGCCTTGCTGGCGACGGCGCAAGAGAATGGAGGAGGCGGGGGTGATAAAGGGTTATCAGGCAACCCTTGATCGAAGAATGTTGGGGCTGGATATCATGGCATTCGTGCACATCCGCTTTTCTACCCACGCCGATCACGCTCCGGACGTCTTCGAGGCAGTGATTGCGCAATTGCCAGAGGTATTGGCCTGCCACAAGATCACCGGCGACGCCGACTACGTGCTCCAGGTGTTGGCAGAAGATCTTGATAGCTATAGCGACTTTATCGAGCAAGTGCTGAGGCAGCAGGTGGGTATCGCGTCTATTCAGTCGAGCCTGGCTTTGCGCGAAATCAAAGCCGGTAGTCGCATCGCCATACCTAAATTGAGCAAGGGGTAATGGCGGGGGCGCCGCGAAACGATCGGTGTCCGAGAGCAAAGCCTCGAAGAGATTGAAGACCAAGAGCAGCGTTCGTGTCGGGTCACATTGCAACTAAGGGGGGCGTTATGCAGCACTTGGATCATTTGTCCTTGCACCTGTTCATTCTGGTCTGTGAAGAGGGCACGAGCGGCACTGGAAACCGCATGAGCAAGTGCATGGGAGAGGGCGTTGTTGCCGTGTGTTCATAGGTGACATGCGCCAAGGAAATTTCCCACATCCAACGCCCGTACCCTGTTGTTAGGCTCCAACTCTTTGACCTGACTTCAAGGAGTTTCCTGATGACAAAACGTCTCGCCGCCGAGTTCTTCGGCACGTTCTGGCTGGTACTGGGCGGTTGCGGCAGTGCCGTGTTGGCCGCCGCATTCCCTGAGTTGGGCATTGGTTTTGCCGGTGTGGCATTGGCATTTGGCTTGACGGTATTAACCATGGCCTACGCGGTCGGGCATATTTCCGGTGGGCATTTCAATCCGGCGGTCACCCTGGGTTTGCTCGCCGCCGGGCGTATTGACGGCAAGGATGTGGTGCCCTACATCCTCACTCAAGTTCTGGGGGCTATTGCGGCGGCCGGCGTGCTGTACCTGATCGCCAGCGGCAAGGCCGGGTTCGATGTGACGGCGGGGTTTGCCACCAATGGTTATGGCGAGCATTCACCTGGGGGCTTCTCGCTGCTTTCGGTAGTGGTCACCGAGTTTGTACTCACGGCGTTTTTCCTGTTGATCATCCTGGGCGTCACCGATAAAAAGGCACCGGCCGGTTTTGCGCCGCTGGCCATCGGTTTTGCCCTGGTCTTGATTCACCTGATCAGTATTCCAGTGAGCAATACATCGGTTAACCCGGCGCGCAGTACGGGCGTAGCACTGTTTCAAGGCGATTGGGCGATAGCCCAGTTGTGGGTGTTCTGGGTGGTGCCTTTACTCGGTGGCGTGTTTGGTGGGCTGGTGCACCGGTTCGTGTTGGCGACAAAACAGTAGTCGCTCAGACCATCTTTGCTCGGCGAGCGGACCGTGTTCTTCATGATCGAGCCGCCTTGTAACGGTTGGCCGGGCGCGCCAGGCCGAGGTTTTCTCGCAGTGTGGTGCCGCTGTATTCGCGCCGAAACAAGCCACGCCGCTGTAACTCGGGAACGACCAGGCGGGCGAAATCCTCCAGCCCGCCCGGCAGGTGCGGCACCAGAATATTGAAGCCATCCGCCGCGCCTTCTTCGAACCAGCGCTGCAGCTCATCGGCGATCTGCACAGGCGTGCCGATCAGGCTGTAATGACCGCGTCCACCGGCAATGCGTCGGCCCAGTTGCGCCAGTGTCAGCTGTTCGCGCTGGGCCAGTTCACTCAGCAGTTGCTGGCGGCTGCGTTGACCGCTGTCGGTCAAGGGTAGCTCGGGCAGCGGCCCGTCCAGCGGGTAGCCGGACAGGTCGAAATTACCCAACATGCGCCCCAGCAACGCCACGCCTACCTCGGGTTCGACCAATGCTTGGAATCTTTCAAATTTCGCCTGGGCGCAGGCTTCGGTTTGCCCGACCACCACGAACACGCCCGGCATGATTTTCAGCGAATCGGCCTCGCGCCCGTATTGGCCCAGGCGCCCCTTGAGGTCACGGTAAAACGCTTGGGCGTCGGCCAGCGAAGTCTGCGCGGTAAACACCACCTCGGCGGTCTGTGCCGCCAGTTCCCGGCCGGTGTGCGAAGAACCGGCCTGCACGATCACCGGTTGGCCCTGGGGCGAGCGCGCCACGTTCAGGGGGCCTTTGACCTGGAAATGCTCGCCCACGTGATCCAGTACATGGCGTTTATGCGGGTCGTAATAGCGGCCGCTGGCCTTGTCGCGCACAAAAGCATCGTCGTCCCAGCTGTCCCATAACCCCGTCACCACCTGGTGAAACTCCCGCGCGCGGCTGTAGCGTTCGGCATGACCCAGGTGTGCGTCGCGGCCGAAATTCAGTGCCTCTGCGGCGTTGTCCGAGGTCACCAGGTTCCAGCCTGCACGGCCACCGGAAAGGTGATCCAGCGAAGCAAATTTGCGCGCCACATGGTAGGGCTCGTTGTAGCTGGTGGTGGCGGTCGCGATCAGGCCGATATGCTCGGTCACCGCACTGAGCGCCGAGAGCAGGGTGAGCGGCTCGAAATGATCCGAGCGCGCCATCTGGCTGGCGACCTCACCGGTGGCCGCGGCAATGCTGTCGGCCACGAACAGCGCGTCGAACCTGGCCGCTTCTGCTACCTGCGCCAAGTGCTTGTAGTGGGCGAAATCCAGCCCGGCATTCGCCGGTACATCGGGGTGGCGCCAGGCGGCCACATGGTGCCCGGTGGCCATCAGGAACGCGCCGAGTTTGAGTTGACGGCTCATGCTAGAAATCCTTGCTCAGTTGCACGCCGAAGTAACGCTCATCGTCACGGGGTACGGCGCGGTAGATGTAGTTGCCGCCACTGGCCAGCAGCGGTGAATAGGACTTGTCGGCAAGGTTCTTCGCCAGCAGCGCCACGCGCCAGCCATTGGTGTAGTCGGCCACCGCCACGCTGGCGTTCCAGATGCCGTACGCGCCTTGCTTGGTGTCCAGGTTCTGGCTGATGTCGTACTGCACTTCGCTCTGCCAGCTGTAGTCGGTGCCCAGCTCGACATCCAGGCCGTTGTCCAGGGGGATGCTGTAGTCGGCGCGCACGTAGCTTTTCCAGTCCGGGCTGAACGGCAGTGGCTTGCCATTCACGTTGCAGGTCGCCGCTGCGCCTGCCGGGCACGCGAACTGATCGATGCGTGCTCGGGTATAGGCCAGGGCGCCGGAGAGCTTGAGCTGCTGGGTGGCTTGCAGCGCGTAATCGAGCTCGACGCCTTCGGTGCTGACGCTGCCGGCATTGATCAGGCGCGTCACTACCTGGCCGGCGACGGTGTCGAAAAAGTTGGCCTGGTAGTTGTCGTAGTCACTGTGGAACACCGCAAGGTTGGTGGTCAGGCGGTTGTGCCAGGCGGTGGCCTTGATCCCGGCTTCCCAGGTGTTGGAAGTCTCCGGCTTGAGCGCCTCGGTGTCGCGCGGCTGCATGTTGAAGAACACGTTGTAGGCCGGGCCTTTGTAGCCACGCGAGTAGGTGAGGTAGCTGGTGACGCTGTCGCTGATGTCGTATTGCACGCCCAGTCGGCCGGACCAACCGTCCTCGTCTACCGAACCGGAACTCGCCGTCGCCGGTTGAATGCCGCTGACCGTGGTGGCAGAGGTGGACACGCGGCGATGGTCGTACTTCAAGTCGTCATGGGTATAGCGCAAGCCGGCGATGCCACGAAAGCGCGAGGTGAAGTTGAGCGTGGTCTCGCCGAATGCCGCGTAGCTGTCGCTGGTGGTGCTGTAGTCGGCGATGCCACGGTCGACACGTGCAGTCGTCGTGAGGGTGCGTTGATAGGTTTCCTCATCCTTGCCATGCATGTAGAACAGACCGCCGACATACTCCAGGAACTCACCTTTGGGCGAAGCCAGGCGCAGCTCCTGGGAGTACTGGTCGAACGCCAGGTCGCCTTTGTCGGCGGTACCGGGGAAGGCGGCGGTGACGGTGCCGAGACGGTCGCCGTCCTGGTATTGGGTGTTGTCCCAGCCGCGCCAGGCGGTGATTGAGGTCAGGGTGTAGTCGCCCAGGTTCCAGTCCAACTGCGCCGACAGGCCCTTGTTGATGTCTTGCACGTGGCTGCGGGTATCGGTGTTGATATCGCGGTTGTCACTTGAGGCGCGCACTGGCCTCAAGGCATTGCTGAACGCCGGGCTCAGGGACTTGCTGACCACACCATTGGGCGCGTCATCGTGGGACTGCATGTAGTCGGCGATCAGGGTCAGCTTCACGTCGTCGTTGGGCGTGAACGCCAGCTTGCCGCGAATGCCCTTGTGGTTGTAACCGTTGACCTCCTGCCCATTGTGGCGGTTGTCGACGTTGCCGTCGTAGCTGCCGAACAAGGTGCTGATCGAGCCCTTGAGCACCTCCGGCACCAGGCTGCCACCGATGCCGAACCGCGTGCGGCTTTCATTGCCGCTGTAGAACGACTGATCGATAAACCCGTGGGTCTGGTCAGTCGGCGCCTTGCTGGTGATATTCAGCACGCCGGCGGACGCGTTCTTGCCGAACAGCGTGCCTTGCGGGCCGCGCAGTACCTCGATGCGCGCCAGGTCGAGCAGGTCGAGGGTGGCCTGGCCGGGGCGCGCATAAACCACGCCGTCGATCACCGTCGCCACGGTGGGCTCCACCCCCGGCGAGGTGGAAATGGTGCCCACGCCGCGTACGAACAGGGAGGTGTCCTTGTTCGACGCACCGGTACGAAAGTTCAGTGACGGTACCTGCTGGGCGATGCTCGCCACACCGTTGCGGTTGTCGCGCTCCAGTTGTTCGCCATCGAGCACCGAGACGGCCACCGGGACTTTTTGCAGCGACTCTTCCCGTCGGGTAGCGGTGACCGTCACGGATTGAAGCGTGGGCTCTTGCTCCTCATCTGCGACAGCGCCGCAGACGGGCAGGGCGCTGAGTCCGGCCAGGAGTAATAAATGGGTGTGCCGTGGAAAGTTATGCATGCTGTGCCCGCTCGAAAAAATACCCTGGTCCGCTGCGGTTCTGCGACCGCCAGCGCCTGTGAAAATGTCCTGGGCATTCGCTCGAGCGAGTAGCAGACACCGCGCTTTGTTAGCGCTAACATCGGCATTATTGAAGGCGCAGCTTAGAGCGTCAAATACTAATAAATTAGTTTTATATTCCTTTTTTACAGGGTCATTCCGTGGACGAACACACACCGCGCAAACGCCGGGGCGCCGGACGCGTCACCCTGAGCACCGTGGCACGCCAGGCTGGGGTGTCGGCGATTACCGTGTCGCGTTACTTCAATCAACCGGAGCAGGTCTCGCCCGAACGCCGTGAGCGTATCGCCGAGGTGGTGGCGCAATTGGGTTATGTGCCCAATCTGGTGGCCGGTGGCTTGGCCTCTGCGCGAGGCAAAATCGTCGCGATGGTGATTCCGAATATCTCGGGGCCGATCTTTGCCAATACCTTGCAGGGCTTCAGCGATACCCTCAGTCGCCACGGCTACCAGCTGTTACTGGCGTCCAGCTATTTCAGCATCGAGCAAGAGGAAAGCGCGGTGCGCGCCTTTCTTGGTTGGTCGCCGGCCGCGCTGGTGCTGACCAGCCGCTTCCATAGCCCAGGCACCGAAAAGATGATCGCCGAGGTGGACATCCCGGTGGTGGAAACCTGGGACTACGTGCCGGAGCGCGAGCCGTTGCAAGTGGGATTTTCCCATTATCAAGTCGGCGTCACTGCCGCGCGCTACCTGCATGGCAAGGGCTATCGGCGTATCGCCTTCGTGCAGAACAGCGCGGCGGGCGACTTCAGCGCGCTGGAGCGCCGTGATGGTTTTACTGCCACCCTCAGCGAGCTGGGTGTGCAGCCGTGGGTCTTTGTCCCCGACGCCGACCGTGCGCCTTTCGAGGCGGGCAAGCAGGCCATGGAGGCGCTGATGGGGGAGGTGACCAGGCCCGACGCGATTTTTTTTGCCAACGACAACCTGGCTGCCGGCGGTTTGTTGGCCGGTCAGCGTGCGGGGCTGAACATCCCGCAGGACTGCGCCGTCTTGGGCTTTGGCGACTACCCCTTCGCACAGATGTTGCTACCCAGCCTCAGCACGATCCAGCCACCGGCCCTTGAGATTGGTGTATTAGCCGCCACCCGCGTTCTACAAAGTCTGGGTGTATTACCGATCGAGGGTGAAGTTGCACGCTTGAATCTTTTGCACTGTCAGTTAATTGAAAGGGAAAGTACCTAGTCATTACGGGGTATGGCTAAGTGCAACTAGTGGCTATTGGCTGCTAACGCTCTAAATCAGTGCATTTGGCAATGTTTTCTATTTAATTTCCCGCCAGCCGGAACTAGAGCTATAACTTCCAGTCGATACCCCCGGCTAACTCCTGCATCGGCTGTGGCGAACTAATGGCATTGTTCGGTAGTTCCAAATAGCCATACTTTTCGCAACGTTAGATATTCCTCAATGATGTCTTCAGCCCCCATCGATGCTTGCAAGATGCACATCCCGCACACCGACCAGGTGTGCGCGTGGCTGATGCAGCACGCCGGGCTTAAAACGCTGGATCTGGAACGCGCCCGGCGTTTATCCGATGACCCTCGCGACCTGCTGGGTTTACTCACGCGCCTGGGCCTGGTGTCCGAAATCGAACTGGCCCGCGCCTGGGCCGATCTGCTGGCTGCGCCATTGCTGGCGGCCGACGCTGCGCCGCCGTTGCTTGACCCATTACCCGCCGTGACCGAGCGCTTCCTGCGTCACTACCACCTGGTGCCCATGGGCTGGGATGAGGGCGGCCTGCGCGTGCTGGCCGCCAACCCGACGCAGCGCTACCCGTTCCAGGCCCTGGCGTATGCCTGCCAAGTTCCTGTCTGGCTGGCCATCGGCGCGCATACCGACGTGGAGAGCCTGATCGAGCGCTACTACGGCCAGGGTCGTTCGGCCATGGGCACGCTGATCGAAAACCTCGATGAGCAGGGTGGTGCCCTCGAAGATATCGAGCATCTCAAGGACATGGCTTCCGAAGCGCCGGTGATTCGCCTGGTCAACCTGATCCTGCAACGCGCCGTGGAACAACGGGCGTCGGATATCCATATCGAACCCTTCGAAAACCAGCTCAAGGTGCGCTACCGCATCGATGGCGTACTGCACGACGCCGAAGCGCCGCCCGCCAGTTCGTCGGCGGCGGTGATCTCGCGGGTCAAGATCATGGCGCGCCTGGACATCGCCGAGCGGCGCCTGCCTCAGGATGGGCGCATCATGCTGCGCATCCAGGGCAAGGCGTTGGATTTGCGCGTGTCCACCGTGCCCACCAGCTTCGGCGAGTCGGTGGTGATGCGCCTGTTGGACCGGCAAACCGTGCAGTTCGACTTCCCAAGCCTGGGTTTTGATGGTCAGCGCCTGGCAGCCTTTCTTGATGTGCTTGAGCGGCCCCACGGCATCCTGCTGGTTACCGGGCCCACAGGCTCGGGTAAAACCACCACGCTGTACACCGCCCTGTCGCGGCTCAACACCGCCGAACGCAAGATCATCACCGTGGAAGACCCGGTGGAGTACCAGCTTGAAGGCATCAACCAGATCCAGGTCAAGCCCGCCATCGGCCTGGACTTTGCCGGAGCGTTGCGCGCCATCGTGCGCCAGGACCCGGACGTGATCATGATCGGTGAAATCCGCGACCTGGAAACCTGCCGCATCGCCGTCCAATCTTCACTCACCGGCCATCTGGTGCTCTCAACCCTGCACACCAACAGCGCCGCCGCCAGCATCACACGCTTGCTGGACATGGGCGTGGAAAGCTACCTGATCGCCTCCACCGTCAGCGGCATTCTCGCCCAGCGCCTGGTGCGGCGCCTGGACCCGGCCACACGGGTCGCGTTCCAGGCGCCGCCGGCGTTGATCAAGGAACACGGCCTGGATCGCCTCACCGAGCAGCGTCCGATCCTGCTGTATCACGGCGACTACCACGGCCGCAGCGCCCTCACCGAATTGCTGGTGATGAATGACGAGTTGCGCAGCCTGCTGATGGCCCACGCCGACGCCGTCACCCTTGAGCAAGCCGCCCGCCGCGGCGGTTTGCGCACCTTGTATGAAGACGGCCTGCGTCAGGCACTGGCGGGCGTCACGTCCCTGGAAGAAGTGTTGCGCGTCACCCGTGGAGAGGATGCGTGAGCCTGTTCAAGTTCCGTGCCCTGGACAGCCAGGGCGTCGCCCAGAGTGGCACGCTGCAAGCTGCTGACCAGGCCGCCGCCGTCGCCATCTTGCACAAGCGTGGCTGGTTGCTGCTGCATATCGAAACGACGGGCAGTGCCTCGTTACGTCGTGTACGCGGGCCGTTGAAGGGGGCAGCGCTGGTGAGTTTCACCCAGCAACTGGCGACGCTGCTCGGCGCCGGTCAGCCCCTTGAACGCTCGTTGAACCTGCTGCTCAAACAACCCGGCCAACCCCAGGTGCGGGCCTTGATCGAGCGCATCCGTGACCAGGTCAAGGCCGGCAAACCGCTGTCGGCTGCGCTTGAGGAAGAGGGCGATACGTTTTCTGCGCTGTACCTGAGCATGGTGCGCGCGGGCGAAGCCGGTGGTGCGCTGGAAGACACCCTGCGCCAGCTCAGCGACTACCTGGAGCGCAGCCAGCGACTGCGTGGCGAGGTGATCAACGCGCTGATCTACCCGGCGTTCCTGGTGGTGGGCGTACTGGGTTCCCTGGCGCTGTTGCTGGCCTATGTGGTGCCGCAATTCGTGCCGATTTTTCAGGATCTGGGCGTGCCGATTCCGTTGATCACCCAAGTGATCCTGGGGCTTGGCGAGTTTTTGTCGGCCTATGGCCTGGTGCTGTTGGCCGGGTTGGCGATCAGTGCCGGGCTCCTGGCGACGCGCCTGCGCGACCCCAACCGCCGCGAACGCTACGACCGTCATCTGCTGGGCATCCGTGTGGTCGGCCCGCTGCTGCAACGGGTGCAAGCCGCACGCCTGACTCGCACCCTCGGCACCTTGCTCTGCAATGGCGTGGCATTGCTGCCCGCGCTGGTGATCGCCCGGCAGGTCTGCAGCAACCGTGCATTGCAGGCGCAAGTGGCGCTGGCGGCGCAACAGGTCAAAGGCGGCGGCACCCTGGCCGAAGCGTTTGGCAGTCAGCCGCTGTTGCCGCAGTTGGCCCTGCAAATGATCGAGGTCGGCGAACACGCCGGTGAACTGCCCGGCATGTTGCTCAAGGTCGCCGACATCTTCGACGTCGAGGCCAAGCGCGCGATCGACCGCCTGCTCGCTGCGCTGGTGCCCTCGCTGACCGTGATCATGGCGGTGCTGGTGGCGGTGATCATGCTTGCGATCATGCTGCCGCTGATGAGCCTCACCAGCCATATATGAACCTTCATGGAGTGGAATCAATGAGAACCCGGCACCGCCAAAACGGCTTTACTCTGCTGGAAATGCTCGCGGTGATCGTGCTGCTGGGCATCGTCGCAACCATTGTCGTGCGCCAGGTCGGCGGCAATGTGGACAAGGGCAAATACGGTGCAGGCAAGGCGCAGTTGGCGAGCTTGAGCATGAAGGTCGACAGCTACGCCCTGGATGTGGGCGCGCCGCCCAACACCCTGCAACAGCTGCTCGACAAGCCCGCCAATGCCTCCAGCTGGGCGGGTCCCTATGCCAAGCCTTCGGAGTTGAAGGACCCGTTCGGCCACGGGTTCGGTTATCGCTTTCCCGGGCAGCATGGCGCCTTCGACCTGATCTTCTACGGCCAGGACGGTCAACCGGGCGGCGAGGGCTACAGTGCCGATTTGGGTAACTGGGAGTAACCCGGCCATGGCCCAGCGCGGCTTTACCTTGCTGGAGATGCTGGTGGTCATTGTATTGATCGGCATCGCCGCCGGGTTGTTGGGGCTGGGTGTGCGCCAGGGGCTGCAAGTGGCTCAGGAGCGGCGGGTGCTGGGGCAGATGGTCGAGGCACTGCGCGCCACGCGGGCGGGGGCGATCGTCAGCGGCCAGGCGGCGCGCACCGAATTCGACCTGCAACGTCTGACGTTCCGGGCTCCAGGGCGTGCCCCGCAACAGTGGCAGGCACCGTTGCAGGTGACGCTGCACAGTGCCGAGCAGGCGGGCGCCGCCGTGGTGTTCTACCCCGATGGCAGTTCCACCGGCGGCAACCTGCTGCTGGCCAGCGGCGCCCGGCGTTGGCGTATCGACATTGGCTGGCTCACCGGCAGCGTGCAGTCCAGGGCGCTGCCATGAAGCATCAGGCCGGTTTTACCCTGCTGGAAATGCTCGCGGCCCTGACGTTGATGGCGGTGTGCAGCAGCGTGTTGCTGGTTGCCTTCGGCCAGAGTGCGCGCTCGTTGGCCCAGGTTGCCCACAGCGACCGGCTAACCCAGGCCGCGCTCACGCTGCTGGACCTGGAAGCGGCCGGCCCGCTGAGCGAAGGCACCTTGCAAGGCGAACTTGATGGCATTCATTGGCAATTGACCAGTACCCGGCAGCAGCCCCATCTGTTTCGTCTCGACCTGAACCTGCGCGAAGGCGCGCATCAGGCCCGCTTCAGCACCTTGAAGGCCCGCCTGTGAAGCGCCGCGAGCAGGGCTTCACCTTGCTGGAGATCCTCGTGGTGCTCAGCCTGCTTTCGATATTGTTATTGCTGGTGGGCGCTGCGTTGCTGGGCGCCAATCGGGCGGTGGCCAAGGCCCAAAGTTACACCGTGAGCCTGGATGAAATGCGCACCGCCCAACAGTTTCTACGCACCGCGATCAGCGAGGCGTTGCCCTTGAATATCATTGAAGACGACAGCCAGGCCGACGGTTTTTTTATCGGCACGGCAGAGCGCTTGCAGTTTGTGGCGACCTTGCCCGGCGTGCTCGGCGGGGGCATCCAGCGCTTTACCCTGCAACGGGTAGAGCAGGATTTTCAGGTGGCGTTTTCGCAGTTGCAATCCGCTGCCAACACCCAGCGCGCTGAACCGCAGGTGCTGCTGCATAACGTCGAGGCGCTGCAATTGAGTTATCGCGGCGTATCGCCCTTGGGCCAGCCCACCGGCTGGTTGAGCGCATGGCCCTGGCCCAGGCGCTTGCCCGTCGCAGTACGCATCGACGCCAGCGTCAACGGGCCGGTGCCGTGGCTGACGCAAGTGATTGCCCTGCGCCTGAACCTCGGCAGCGCGAGCAGTGAACAATGAAGCGCCAACGCGGAGCGGCGTTGCTGCTGGTGCTGTGGGTGCTGGCGTTACTCAGCCTGTTGCTCGGCGGTTTGGCTGCCTGGGTGCAACTGCAAAGTCGCCAGGCGCTGTGGTACCGCCAGCACACCCAGACGCTGTTGGCCGCCGAAGCCGGTATTGCCCAGGTCATGGCTGATCGGCACTGGGTGGCGGACGGGCGTGCCATCGCGCTGACCTTCGACGACGCCCGCCTCCAGGTCCGCCTGCGCAGTGAGCGCGGCAAGCTGTACCTGGTCAACGCCGACCCCGGTGACTTGCTGCACCTGGCCCTGGCTTGCGGCGCTACCCCGGCCCAGGCCCATCAGTTGGTCCAGGCGCTTGAGGCTCGGCGCCATCAGGGTCTGGCGCCGTTTCGGGTGCTGGAAGAAGTGCGGCAACTGCCCGGTATGACCCAGGCGCTGTACAGCCAATTGCTGCCGGAAATGACCTTGTGGAGCGACCTGGATCGACCCGATCCGGCATTTGCCAGCCCCTTGATGCGCAAGGCATTGAACCTGCCACGCCAAAACGCCGAGGGCGCCGACCCCGGCCAGGTGCTGGAAATCGACAGCCGTGCCGAGCGCCCCGGCGGCTATCAGGCACGCCTGCAACTCACCGTCTTATTGAGCCCCGCGGAGGACCGTGCACAACCCTATCGGGTGGTGCGGTGGCAAGAATGAATCGACTTGAACCTATCGCCCGCCAGTGGCGCGGCAGCCTGTTGCAACAAGGCTGGCGCCTCTGGCTCACCGAGCTGCGCGGCTGTGTGCCGAGCTGGCTGGCCCCGCAAGAGCCGCCTGAACAGATCCATCACTGGCCGCTGACGGCGCCGGTTATCCCCGGCAGCGCCTGCCAGGTGCTGATGCTCGACCCTGACGTGGTGCTGCAGCAACGCCTGCAATTGCCCCTGGCGGCCGCGCGCAACCTCACGGCGGTGGTCGGCTATGAACTGGACCGCTACACCCCGTTCGACGCCGAGCAGTTGTACTTCGTGGCGCGTCAGGAGCAGCGCACACCCACCCACCTTGAGGTCACGCTGGTGGCGATCCTGCGCGAGCGTCTGGATCGGATTCTGAGTGACTGCGCTGCCCTTGGTCTGCATCCCCATCGCGTCGATGTGGCGGGCCTGGGCATCGACCTGCTGCCGACACCGTTACGCTCGCGCCAACGCCGAACGGGCAAGGATTTGCAGCGCAGCCTGCCATGGCTGTGCGGTGCCTTGCTGATCGCCGCCATGTTGCTGTGGCTCAACGACCGCCAGCGTGTGCTCGACGCCATGCACGCCACCGTGCAGCAGCAAAAAGACCAGGTCACCCAGGTGCACGCCCTGCGCCAGCAACTGCTCAATACCCGCGGCGCGGCGCAGTACCTCACCCAGCGCAAACTGGCGCAACCGCCGCTGGCTGCGCTGCTCAATGACTTGACCACTTGCCTGCCCGCCGACACTTGGCTCGACCAATTGGACGTCAAGGACGCTGAGGTGACCTTCTCCGGCCAAAGCGCCAAGGCCAGTGGCCTGATCACCCGCATCAAAGGCTGCCGGCGGTTGGACAACGCCCAGTTCGAAGGGGTGATTCAACCCGATGCGCGCACCGGCAAGGACCAGTTTGCCTTGCGCGCCCACTTACGCCCGGAGGCCGCCGATGCGCCGACCCCTCACACCCCGTGAACGTCGTGGCGGGGCCTTGTTGCTCCTGGCCGTGGTGCTTGGCGCGGCCTACTGGCTGCTGATCGACAGCTGGTTCGCAGGCCCGTTGCGCACTATGGGCGAGCAAGCCCAGCAGTTGCGTGAACAGCAGCAACGCTACGCCGCCGTGTTGCGCCAGGGCGAGGCATTGCGCGAGCAGCTTGAGCTGGCGCGGCAAGACCCGGCCAGCAGCGCCAGCCTGTTGCCAGGCGATGACCCCGATGTGGTCGCCGCCGATCTGATGCAGCGTCTGGCCGATCTGATCAACAGCCACGCCAACCTTGGCGGCGGCTGCAACCTCACCCAGCGCAAACCCATCACCACCGAACAGGACGGCAGCGAGCCCTATCGACAGGTCAAGGTCAGCCTCACGCTCAACTGCGCCATCGAACCGCTGACCGCGATCCTGCACGCGCTGGAATACCAGCCGCCGTTTCTGTTTGTCGATGAGTTGCGCATTCGCCGCAGCAAACAGGCACCGGCCACTGGCGGGGCGGGCAAGCTGGCGGTGCAACTGCTGGTGCGTGGCTACCTGCAACCGGCGCAGGTGGCGCCATGATCGGTGCACTGCGCCCCCTGGAGTGGGGCTTGCTCGGCTTGGCCGGGCTATTGGGCGTACTGATGGCGGTGATCCTCAGCAGCATCGGTGATCAACCGCGATGGTTGCCGCAGGCGCCTGCACCTGCACAGCCCTCCGTCACTGTGCAGGCCGCACCGGCGCCGGCGTTGCAAGAACTCGCGAGCACCTGGCAGACGCCGCTGTTCAGCCCCGATCGACGCCCGGACAGCGTGGTCGGCAAGACCCAGGTGGCGAGCCTGGCCAACCTGACCCTCAGCGGCATCATGATCACCGGCAACCTGCAAATGGCCATGCTCAAGCAAGCCGGCGGCCCGCCCCTGACGGTGCGCCTGGGCCAGACGCTGCCCAACGGCTGGCGCCTGGAACACCTGACCCCGCAATACGCCCGTTTCGCCCTCAACGGGCGCACTCAGACCCTGAGCCTCTACGGCAAGCGGTTACCCCTGATTACCCATCCCCGCGAGCCCCTCCCTTGATCGATATGCGCACTTCGCTGTTTTGCCTGGCCACTGCCGTCTCCCTGGGCGGTTGTGGATCCTTATCCGACCGCCTTGATCCGGACGACCAGCTGCTGAACGAGGCGCTGCAAGGCACCGGTTCGCAACGCCCGCCGAATGCGGCGCCTGCGACGCAAAGCGCTCTGCCCGAGGCGAAGTCGCCGCCGCAGCGCCAGTTGATTCGTGGCAATCAGACGTTCGTGCGTAAACCCACTGCGCCGGTAAAAGCCCAGGAGGAGGGCGGCGACATCGTCTTCAACTTTCAGGGCCAGCCCATCGAAGCGGTGATCAACAGCGTGATGGGCGACTTGCTGCACGAGAACTACAGCATCGCCGAGGGCGTGAAGGGCAATGTCAGCTTCTCCACATCAAAACCGGTGGGCAAGCAGCAGGCCCTGTCGATCCTCGAAACCCTGCTGTCCTGGACCGACAACGCCATGATCAAACAGGGCAACCGCTACGTGATCCTGCCGGCCAGCCAGGCGGTGGCGGGCAAGCTGGTGCCGCAGATGCGCGTGACGCAGCCCTCCAGCGGGCTCTCGGCGCGACTCTTCCCGCTGCGCTACATCTCCGCCACCGAGATGCAGAAACTGCTCAAACCGTTCGCCCGAGAGAATGCGTTTCTGTTGGTCGACCCGGCGCGCAACGTACTGAGCCTGGCCGGCACCCCGGAAGAGCTGGCGAACTATCAGGACACCATCGACACTTTCGATGTGGACTGGCTCAAGGGCATGTCCGTGGCGGTCTTTGGCCTGCAACGGGCCTCGGTGGCCGAACTGATGCCTGAGCTGCAAGCCATGTTCGGCGCCGACAGCGGCACGCCCCTGGCGGGCATGTTGCGATTTCTGCCGGTCGAGCGCACCAACTCGGTGGTGGCGATTTCGTCTCAGCCCGAGTACCTCAGCGAGGTGGGTGACTGGATTCGCACCATCGACGAGGGCGGCGGCAACGAGCCGCAGATGTATGTGTACGACGTGCGCAATATGAAGGCCGCCGACCTGGCCAAATACCTGCGGCAGATCTACGGCAATGGCGCGATCAAGGACGACGCACCGGCCAAGGTCGCGCCGGGGTTGCGTACCACCACCTTGTCCTCGTCCACCAGCGCCGGGCTGCAGGCCAATGTCCCAGCGCCTGCCCCCGAAGAACCTGAATCCGAACCCGCCGAAAATACCCAGGCGCCCCCCACCAGCGACCTCGAAGCCGGCACCCGCATCACCGCGCAAAAGAGCAGCAACCAGCTGCTGGTGCGCACCCGTCCGGCGCAATGGAAAGAGATCGAAGCGGCGATCAAGCGCCTGGACAACCCACCGCTGCAAGTGCAGATCGAGACCCGCATCCTGGAGGTCAAGCTCACCGGTGAACTGGACCTGGGTGTGCAGTGGTATCTGGGCCGCCTGGCGGGCAATTCCACCAGCACCACGGTGGCCAACGCCTCCGGCAGCCAAGGCGCCCTGGGCGGTGGCGGGGCGGGGCTGGGGGCGGCGGATTCGTTGTTCTACTCCTTTGTCAGCTCCAACCTGCAAGTGGCCTTGCACGCCCTGGAAACCAACGGCCGCACCCAGGTGCTGTCGGCGCCGTCGCTGGTGGTGATGAACAATCAGCCGGCACAGATTCAGGTGGGCGATAACATTCCCATCAGCCAGACCACCGTCAACACCGGTGACGCCGACACCACCTTGAGCAGTGTCGAATACGTGCAGACCGGGGTGATCCTGGATGTGGTGCCGCGCATCAATCCGGGCGGGCTGGTGTACATGGATATCCAGCAGCAGGTCAGTGATGCCCAGAACCCGGCGGGCAGCAGCGAGACGCCGGTGAACCCGCGCATTTCCACACGCTCGGTGTCGACTCAGGTGGCGGTGCAGAGTGGGCAGACGGTGTTGCTCGGTGGGTTGATCAAGCAGGACAACGCCGAGAGTGTCAGTGCCGTGCCTTATCTGGGGAAGATCCCGGGGTTGCAGTGGTTGTTTGGCAATACTGGCAAGTCCAAGGACCGTACGGAGTTGATAGTGCTCATTACGCCAAGAGTTATCACCAGCAGCAGCCAGGCACGGCAGGTGACGGATGATTATCGCCAGCAGATGCAACTGTTGCGGCCGGCTCAATAATCCTGGCTGCTCCGAGTACCGATGTGGGAGGGGGCTTGCTCCCGATGGCGTTTTGACTGCCAGCGACTACCTAAATGATGCGACGCGATCCAAATGTGGGAGCTGGCTTGCCTGCGATGACGGCCTGACAGCCAACACAGTTATACCGAGTACATATCCATTCCTGTGGTAACGGCTAATATTGGTTCCGCTTTTACAGCGGGTCACTTTTGAAAAGCGCAAAAGTAACCAAAACGCTCTTGCCCCACCACTCGGCACCTCGCCTAGGCTCGGTGTGCCCGTAATCCGACAGGGATTTGGGGGGCCGCCGCCACGCGCCATCCATGGCGGGGCGGCTAAACCGGCATCCCTGCCGGTTTACCCCCCAAATCCCTGTCGAATTCCGGCCAGCGTGGTTTAACGGGGCGCCTAAGATCAAAAGCAGATCAAAAGCGGCTCGCTTCGCATCGTAGTTACCGTCGGCTGCGACCACCTACAAAGTTGTGTAGGTACCCATGCTCATCGAGGGCAAGCCCTAATGCCAGTCAGTTAAGACTCTGTAGGAGCGAGCTTGCTCGCGAAAAACTCACAGGCGCCGCGTTCATTCAGGAATCACGCTTTATCGTTGAGGTTTACAGAGTGCAATGTACGCTTAACTGACTGGCATTAAGGCAAGCCCCTCCCTAGCCCAGAATCTCTCTGCTATTGATGGGGTAAACATTACCGTTATGAATAAAAATATTAAAAAATAATGAAAGTAGAGAATATTAGCTTATGCCAAAACAGCATTATATTTTTGAAATTCATTCCGTTATGTTTGATCTCAACAGCCTACCCCTGACCTCGGATGGTACCCAGCGTGATTCAGATTCTGCGCGCCTGACCGGGTAACTATCCCCCGCAGCAGAATCGTTGGACGGGAGCTCAACGTATGTTGCCACTTCAAACCCCTCGCTTGCCCCACACCTAGCCCAAGCCGAAACGCCTTTTGAACACCGGTCACGCCGCGCCAGGCGCGTGCCTGCTCGATTTCGCGATTTGGAAAAAGCCGGGAATGGATATGAAGCACGTTCTACAACCCACCGCCGCCCTGACGTTGTCCTTGCTGGCTGCAGCGACGCACGCCCAGGACGACAGCACCTTGTCTACCGTCGTGGTCACCGGCAACCGTGGCGCCGAGCAGCGCACGGTCACCAGCAGCCCGGTGCCGATTGATGTGGTCAGCGCCAAGCAACTGCAAAGCACCGGCAAGCCCGGGTTGATGGAGGCGTTGAGCGCGGTGATCCCGTCGCTGACCTTGCCGGAAAAAACCGGCTGGGACGCCAGCGGCATTGCCCGCGCGCCAAACCTGCGGAGCTTGAGCGCCGCCGAAGTACTGGTGCTGGTCAACGGTAAGCGTCGCCACACCAGCGCCACCTTGAATATCAACGGCATCAACACCGGCGCCGCGCCGGCCGATCTGGACCTGATCCCTATCAGCGCCATTGACCACGTAGAAGTGCTGCGCGATGGCGCCGCGGCCCAATACGGTTCCGACGCCATCGCCGGTGTGGTCAACGTGATCCTCAAGGCCGATACCAGCGGCACTTCGGTGACTAACGCGGGCCTGGGTTATGACGGCAAGAAACAAACCGTGCAGCAAAGCCTCAACAAGGGCTTCGAAATCGGTAACGGCGGCATTGTGCAACTGGCCCTGGATGCGCGCAGCCAGAACGATGACAACAAGGCCAGCGCCAACGGCTACACCTACGAGCAGGCGTATGGCCTGGCAGGCAAGTCCACCTACGGTGGCTACGGCACGCCCAAGACCAACCTGCTGACCCTGGGCTACAACGCCGAGCTGCCGATCGATGACAGCCTCAGCCTGTACTCTTTCACCACCTACTCGCGACGCAAGGCCGAGCAGGGGCAGAACTTCCGCCTGCCGACCATCACCAATACCATCACCACCGGGCCCAATGGCTATCCGGCCGGGTACACCCCGACCTGGTACATCGACGAGGACGATTTTCAGGCGGCCTTCGGCGGCAAGGGCACCCTGGGCGAGTGGGACTGGGACCTGTCCACCACTTACGGGCGCAATGAAGCGGAGCAGGGCACCACCCATAACCAGAACCCGTCCCTGGGCGAAGCCACGCCGAACAGCTTTACCTCCGGCACGTGGATTTCTACCGAGTTGACCACCAACCTGGACTTCAAGCGCGGCTTTGATATCGGCCTGCAAAAACCCTTGGACCTGTCCTATGGTTTCGAGCATCGACGCGATACCTACGAGGTACAGGCCGGTGACTACGGGTCTTATGCCAACGGCGGCTACTGCGTGGCGCCGGGTAACTGCGCCTCGTCAGGGGCCCAGGTCACCAACGGCATTTCCCCGCAGGAAGAAAGCAGCGCTTCTCGCAACAGCCTGGCCAGTTATGTGGATGTGGGCTTCAACCCCTTGCCGGATTGGTACGTCGGCACCGCCCTGCGCTATGAGCATTACAACGAAGGCGTGGGCGCCACCCGCAGCGGCAAGCTGACCACCCGCTATGACTTCACGCCGCAGTTCGCCGTGCGTGCCACTGTGAGCAATGGCTTTCGTGCGCCGTCCCTGGCCAACAGTTTGTTCAGTGCGCGCTCCACCACCTATGGCGTGGTGGACGGCGTGTACCAGTCGATCAATTACGGCGTGCTGCCGGTGGGGTCGGCGGCGGCCAAGGCGCTGGGCGCCGAAGAGTTGAAGCCCGAACGCTCCACCAATTTCAGCCTCGGTTTCACCCTTACACCCACCGACCGCCTGAGTTTCACCGCCGATGCCTACGTGATCAATCTACGTGACCGCATCACCCTGACCGGCACCTTGCTGGGTCCTGAAGTCACCCAGGTACTGCAGAACAACGGCATCAACTCCACCTCCGGCGGCCAGTACTTTATCAACGGCGCCGACACTCGCACCAAGGGCCTGGACCTGGTCAGCAGCTATAACCAGGACCTGGGCGCGTTCGGCGCGCTGAAGTGGACCGCTGCGTTCAACTGGAACCAGACCAGAATCCAGAACTACAAGGCGTCCACCAGCATCCTTGGCCGACCTTATGACCTGATGGACCGCGAGGCCCGCAACCTGATCACCGGCGTGCAGCCCAATACCAAGCTGATCCTCGGTGGCGACTGGAGCATCGAACGCTTCAATCTCAGCCTGGCCCTGACTCGCTACGGCTCCTACAAGGAAGTCAACTCATCGGCCAACCGCGACCTGGACCGGGTCTACAGCGCCAAATGGATCACCGACCTCGACCTTGGCTACAACCTCACCAAAGACCTGAACATCGCCATCGGCGCCAAGAACCTGTTCGACCAATACCCCAAGAAACAAGGGGTGCCGAGCAGCACCATGGTTGCCAGCTACGGCACTTATTCGCCCTACGGTTTTACCGGCGGGTACTACTACACCCGGCTGACTTACGCCTTCTAAGGCCTGCGAGGAATAGCACATGCCCATTGTCGCCAAACCCTACGACCTGCTTGATGAGGTCAGCGCCCCACCGGTGCGCCAGCGCCGTATTACCACGCCGATCAAGGCACTCCAGGTAGTGCCCGCCCGGCATCCCTGGCGCTGGGCCGGGTCGATCTTCGCCGCGCTGGTGCTGCTGGCCATCGTGCATTCCCTGGCCACCAACCCGCGGTGGGAGTGGGGGGTGTTCGGCCAGTGGTTCTTCTCGCCCTCGGTGCTGCGCGGCCTGGGGCAGACGCTGTTGCTGACATTGCTGAGCACGGTGTTCAGCATCATTCTTGGTACCGCGCTGGCGTTGGCGCGGCTGTCGGGCTCGCCGCTGCTGGCCGCATTGGCCTGGGGCTATATCTGGTTTTTCCGCTCGATGCCGGCGCTGCTGGTGCTGATCATCCTCTACAACTTTGCCTACCTGTACGACCACATCGTGCTCGGTGTGCCGTTCACCGACCTGGTGTTCGCCGAATGGTCGACGGTGGATGTGCTCAGTCAATTCACCGTGGCGGTACTGGGCTTGAGCCTGATGCAGGCCGCCTACGCGGCAGAGATCATCCGCGGCGGCCTGATCGGTGTGGAGGCCGGCCAGCATGAAGCAGCCGCGGCCCTGGGGTTGCCGGCGTCGCGGCGTATCTTTCGCATTATCCTGCCCCAGGCATTGCGCTCGATTTTACCGTCGGGGTTCAACGAAATCATCGGCCTGGTCAAGGGCACCTCCATCGTCTACGTGCTGGCCTTGCCCGAGCTGTTCTACACCGTGCAGGTCATCTACAACCGCACCCAGGCGGTGATCCCGCTGCTGATCGTGGCCACGGTGTGGTACCTGATCATCACCACCGTGCTCACCAGCGCCCAGTACTACGTCGAACGTCATTTCGCCCGGGGCACAGCGCGGGTGCTGCCGCCGACGCCGTTGCAGCGCCTGCGCCTGTGGCTCAAGGAGAAGTCCCATGGCTGAAGCACGCGCCGGGCGCATCCAGATCCAGGGCGTGGGCAAGCGCTTTGGCAACCAGCAGGTGCTCGATAACATCGACCTGACCATCGACCCCGGCAAGGTCACGGTGATCCTCGGCCCGTCCGGCTCGGGCAAGTCCACCTTGCTGCGCACCATCAACCACCTGGAGAAGATCGACAGCGGGCATATCACCATCGACGGTGAATATGTCGGCTACCGACGCAAGGGTGACCTGCTGTTCGAACTGAAGGAGCGCGAAATCCTCAAGCGTCGCATCGACGTCGGTTTTGTGTTCCAGAACTTCAACCTGTTTCCGCACCTGACCGCTTGGGAAAACATCGCCGAAGCGCCGTTGGCCCACAAGCGCTGGAGCAAGGCCCAAGCCCACTTCAAGGCCGCCGAGTTGCTGGCCAAGGTCGGCCTGGCGGACAAGGCCGACGCCTACCCGCGCCAGCTCTCCGGTGGGCAACAACAGCGCGTCGCCATTGCCCGCGCCCTGGCGCTTGACCCCAAGGTGCTGCTGTTCGACGAGCCCACCTCGGCCCTCGACCCTGAGCTGGTGGGCGAGGTGCTGGACGTGATCAAGGGCCTCACCCAACTGGGCGTGACCCTGGTGATCGTCACCCACGAGATCGGCTTTGCCCGCGAAGTTGCCGACCACGTGGTGTTTCTCTGCGACGGCCAGTTGATCGAAGAAGGCCCGCCCGAACAGATCTTCCGCCAACCCCGCCATCCCCGTACCCAGGCCTTTCTCGGCAAGGTGCTTTAGTTCAAGGAGTGACTGTCATGTTCATCCATACCACCCGCGTGGCCTTGCTGGCGCTTGCCGTCAGCACCGCGCAATACGCCTTCGCCGTGCAACAGGTTGATCTGAGCCCCGACCGCCCGCGCATCCATGTGCCGCGCAATGAAGCGGCCATTGCGCAGATCCCGCCAGGCTTCAAGTTCGCCCAGCCGGGCAAGTTCACTGTGGCCGTGTCCGGCGTGGCCGGGCCGCCCCTGGCACTGCTCGCCAGTGACGACAAGACCACCATTGGCAGCGAAGCCGATACCGCACAACTGATCGCCGATAGCCTCGGCCTGCAACTCAATGTGGTACAGACCAGTTGGGAGGATTGGCCCCTGGGCGTCAGCTCGGGCAAATACGACGTGGTGATCAGCAACGTCACCGTCACCGAGGCACGCAAAAAGCGTTTTGACTTCGCCACCTACCGCCAGGATGTGCTCGGCTTTTACGTCAAGAGCACCAGCAAGATCACTGAGATCAAGCAGGCGGCGGACATTGCCGGGCTGAAGATCATCGTCGGCTCCGGCACCAACCAGGAAAAGGTCCTGCTGGCCTGGAACGAGGCCAATGAAAAAGCCGGCCTCAAGCCTGCGCTGTTGCAATACTTCGACGACCAGGCCGCCGCGCAACTGGCAGTGCAGTCAGGGCGCAGCGATGCGCTGTTCGGGCCGAACTCGGTGTACGCCTATTCGGCGGCGATCACCGGCGGCATCAAGCGCGTCGGCACCGTCAACGGTGGCTGGCCGTTGCAGGCCGATATCGCCGTGACCACGCGCAAGGACAACGGCCTGGTCCAGCCGATCCACACTGCCTTGGAAGGCGCGATTGCCGGAGGGCAATACGAGCAGGTGCTGCAACGTTGGGGCCTGGATGTCGAACGCGTCGACAAGTCGCTGATCAACCCACCGGGCCTGCCGGACTAGGAGCATCGACATGGGACTGACACGACGTGAAGCGCTGTCGAGCATTGCCGCAGTGGGCGGTGAGAAGGCGGTCAAGGATGCACTGGCGGTGTTGGGTCTGGGCCCATCGTCACACCGCCGACCGCAACCGCTGAAACTCAAGGATGGCCTGGGACAGGGCACCCGCGTGCTGGTGCTGGGCGCCGGGATTGCCGGGCTGGTCACGGCCCTGGAGCTGAGCCGCGCCGGCTTCAGCGTGCAGGTGCTGGAAGCCCGTGAGCGCGTAGGTGGTCGCACCTGGACCCTGCGCAACGGCGATCGCGTGGCCTACAAGGACGGTCGCTCGCAAACCGTGGGGTTTGATCCGGGCCAGTATTTCAACGCCGGCCCGGCGCGTATCCCCAGCCAGCACCGCACGATCCTCGACTATTGCAGTGAGCTGGGCGTGCCGTTGGAAGTGCTGGTCAACAGCAGCCATGGCGCTCAGGTGCGGCCGGACCTGAGCCAGCCGGCGTTCAGCGTCGGCCAGGCGCTCAACGATACCCGCGGGCATCTGTCCGGGCTGCTGGCCAAGGCGGTGCAACGCGATGCCCTTGACGATGTATTGAGTGGCGAAGAGCGCACACGCTTGCTGGGCTTCTTGCAGGTGTATGGCGACCTGTCCCAGGAGCTGGCCTTCGAGGGCACCCTGCGTTCGGGGCACCTTGAATCCGCCGCCCACCCTGGCGCCTTGCCCGCGCGGCATAAGCCGCTGGGGTTGGAGCGCTTGCTGCACCCGGAACTCTGGGGCGCTTTGTTGCACACCGAATTCCCGGAATTTTCAGCCACCATGTTCCAGCCCGTGGGCGGCATGGACCGCATCACCGACGCCCTCTACCGACGCGTGCGTGAGCAGGTGCAACTCGGCGCCCAGGTGCGGCAGATCCGTCAGTTGGAGGAGGGCGTGGCGGTGACCTATCACGACCAGCACAGCGGCCGCGAACAGGTGGTGCGTGCCGATTACCTGGTCTCGACCTTGCCGCTGCCCCTTTTGGCCAGGCTCGACAGCGACTTCAGCGACCCGGTCAAGGCCGCCTTGCTCAGCACGCGCAGCGACCAGGCGACCAAGGTGGCGTGGCAATCCCCACGTTTCTGGGAAACCGATTACCGCACCTATGGCGGCCTGTCATGGGTCGAGCACCCGGCGCGCTTGCTGTGGTACCCCAGCAACGACCTCAACACCCGCGAGGGCGTGCTGGTGGCCGGTTACGTGACCGGGGAGGGCGCCGACGTGTTCGGCGCACAGCCACTCGAACAGCAGCACGCCGCTTCCCGACAAGCCGTAGAGCTGTTGCATCCAGGTTATTCCAAACATTTGCGTCATCCACTGGCGGTGTCCTGGGAACAGATCCCCTATAGCGAAGGCCCTTGGCTGCAACGCGAACACTTCCCCGCCCAGGCCCACGCCTTGCTGGAACGGCCCCATGGCCGGGTGTACTTCGCCGGCGACGGCCTGGTGCAAAGTGGCGTGGGCATCTGGCAGGAGTCGGCGGCCAACTCAGCGCGCCATGTGGTGGCACAACTGGCCGAGCGCATCACCCAACAACGACAGATTGCGGCTGTGGCCGCCTCTTGAGGAGCAATACCATGAGCGACAGCATTCAACGCACCAGCGTGGGCGATTTTCCCATCTCGCAAACCGTCACCGTGCCGGCCTCGGCCAGTCTGATATTCGTCAGCGGCACGCTGCCCGGCCTCGCCGACCCGAATGTGCCTGGGGTTTACGGCGACACCGAAGTACAGACTGTTTCAGTGTTCAACAAACTGCGCAAAATCCTCCAGCAGCAGGATCTGGACCTGGGCGATATCGTGCAGTTGCGGGTATTTCTAGTCGGCGCGGAAGAAACCGACGGCAAGCTGGATTTCGCCGGGTTGCAGCGGGGGTATACGCAGTTCTTCGGCACGCCCGAGCAGCCGAACAAACCGGCGCGGACCGCGTTGCAAGTGGTGGCGCTGCCGTTGCCGGGGGCGTTGGTGGAAGTGGAGGCGATTGCTGCTCGGGCGGTGTGATGCCGCCCGTCACTCTGCGGCGTGGAGCCTTTGCTCTGTCGCCCGATCGATCAATGCCCGCAGCGCTTCGAACAAGGGGTCGGCATCTGTGTGTTTTTTACCGTAGGCCAGGTTGAAGGCGTAATCGAAATCGGGCGGGTTCAGCCCTTGGGTGTGCTGCAGCAGGGTCTCCAGTTTGTCCATGGCCTTGACGGCTTTTGCTTCCGGCGAGCGCGCGTTCTCGTAGTCATCCCATAACGTCAGGATCTCGGCTTTCAGGGGGCTGTCCAGGGACTGCGCCAACAGCAGCAGGTCGAGCCGCTCCTGTTCGCCCTTGTTGGGAAACGCCGCCTGGCTGACCGCCGGGATATCGCCGTGGATGGCTTCGCCCAAATCATGGATAACGCACATCTTGAGGATTTTCAGCAGGTCCAGGCCGGGCAATTGATCGGCGAACACCATCGCCATCAGACACAGGCGCCAACTGTGTTCGGCCGTGCTTTCAGTGCGGCCCGAAGCCGTGTGGGCGCTTCTGAGCACATCCTTGAGTTTTTCCGCTTCGCGCAGAAAATCGAGACGGCCTTTGATTTTTTCCATGTCCATGATGCTGCCCCGCAAGGTCGGTTGTGCAGGTAAGCCTAGGTGCGCGAGCGCAGATCGTCCACGCATAAAATATGCGCGGTGGGCTTTCAGAGTGTCTCGACCAGGCGTGCTGCGCTGCCATCGCTCAGGGTCATGCGTGTCCAGCGACACAGGCTTGGGCGTATGGGCACGAGATTGGAGTCGTTGCTTCCAGTGGTGAATTCAAGGGCCGGTGGTGCCTGGGTTTCACGCCAGCCGGTATGCTCCAGGCTGGCTTCGATCAGCTGGATTTGCGGCGTTGCGAAGCGCCACAACGACTGGCCCATAAGCTCGGCGAGCGGGCTGCTGAACTGGCGTGCGCGGGAGGGCGAGCACGCGAGCAGGCGGTGCGTCAGGTCGCACACCAAGTGCATCGCTTGCGAACTCTCGCTGACCAGCCGGGCCAATGCCTGATCGGCGGCTGCATCAAGTCGGGCTGCCAACAACTGCTCAAGCTGTTGGTGCGCAGCCGGATCCATCGCTTGTACGCCACTTTCCCAGCGCGAAATAGTCGATTGCGTGACGTTGAACAACTGCGCTGTATGACTTTGCTTGATGCGGTGCAGCAAACGCCATCGCCGCAGCGCAACGCCGGGCAAGGCAGGCTTGAGCAAGGAGTGAGGCATTTGCGGTTCCTGAGCCGGCGGGTGGATAACGAGTGTGATGATATGAGGGCCGCGGTGCAAATGAGTGGGATGAACGGCTCTCGGTTTTCTAATGTGGGAGGGGGCTACTCTCTATTCCTGCAACAACAATGCCTGCTGCTTGAGCCTGCGCTTCTGCGCAAACGGCAACTTCTCATCATCCCCATACGGCGCGCTGTACCAGTTGCCGTAGCTCGGATTTGGCAGCAGGAACCAGCGCTGCCCCAGCCAGTTCACATAGGGTTCGACGGCCTTGCGCTGCGCAGCCAGGGTGTTGTGTTCGGCCTGCACGAAATCTCCCAGCGAGTCACCGGCCATCAACAACACGCGTGCCTGGCTGGCGACCCACTGGCGGCGGCAGTTCTTGCCATAGCCAGCGCTTTCGCAGTGGCCGGTGGGGGTGCTGGCCGCCAGGATCTGTGCGTCGCTCTCTATCGGAAAACCGCGCAAACGCAGGTTTTTGGCGGTGGCCGCGACCTGGCTGTGCTCGCGGTTGGTGAGGTAATACACCTTGATGCCTTTTTGCCTGGCCGCTTGCAGGAACGCCACGGAACCCGGCAGTGCCTGGGCCTTGGCCTGCTCGACCCAGGTATTCCAGCGATCGTAGGAATAGACCTGATTGTTGATGATGTCGCGAGCGTTGAGCGGCACGTTGTCCAGCAAGGTCTCGTCGATATCCACGATCACCGCCGGCGGCAGGCCGGCCAGCTTGCGCTCAGGCAAAGGCAGTGCGTCCCAGCTGGGGTCGGCCAGCGCTACATCGAGTTGGCGGGTGGCGTTGGCGAAGAGCTGGCGGTAGATCATCTCGTGCTCGATGGACGTCTGGGTCCAGAGCACGGCGTCGAGTTGGTCGTTGGCCGGGGGTGTTTGCTGGCAGCCTGCCAGGGCGGTGGTCAACAGGCAGGCACTGGCAAGGAACAGGTTACGCATGGGCAAATCTCGCGGAGGATGGGTGCGTGGTCGGCACAGTAGCGCATTCCCCCGCACAATCAAGGCGTACACACCAGTGCCTGGCGCTCGTAGTTCAACGCCTTGTTCTGTGGTGCCAGCGCATAGCTCGCGCTACAACGCTGTTCACCCCACTTGATGATCAGTGTGCCCTGATCCTCTTCCACCAGCGCCAGGGCATTACCATTGGGGTCGGCAATCGCCAACTGCTTGCCATTGGCGTCTTCCAGTGAGGCACCAAACGACAGCGGTTGATGCTGTGCATCAAACAACTCAAACAACACCCGCCGCCCGGTGGTGCCACTGTAATGCGCCACCACGATGGCGCCACGGCGCGGCACCAGTTGTTGGGTAGCGTTGGTGATTTCCACGTCGCCACCCAGATCGCGAGTGTCCAGGCTGATCCAGTTGACCCGGTAGGGTTGCGCAGTGGGCACCACCGCATAGCCGTTGTAACCGGTTTCCACCCCGCTGTAGCTGCTGA